>OJDG01000418.1_pt1 | contig 11233 bp, 11 predicted proteins | sample 1592411 | NCBI WGS metagenome assembly OJDG01 (sample SAMN05416759, study PRJEB24817) | seawater metagenome | isolation source: Sea water | place: Canada:Atlantic | collected 2013-07 | reverse complement strand
CCATCAACCAGCAGCACTATTAATTTTTGAAACTGAAATATGGCCAGCAATGATTTCGCAAGCCAAGAAACTACACATTCCTATTTTTTTAGTCAATGGCCGCCTAAGTGCGCAATCATTTAATGCTTATTCAAAAGTTTCGTGGCTGGTGAGAGGAATTTTTGGAATGATAGATTTTGTATTTGTTCAAACCTCTCAACATCAAGAAAGATTCATGCAATTAGGGGTAGAAAAAGAGAAAATTGCTATTGCAGGATCTGTAAAATTTGATGCCCCAGGATTGAATCCTAAGAATTTAGACTTACCGAAATTTGTTTTAGGTGCAAGCACTCATGAGGGAGAAGAAGAAATATTGCTTCAAGCCTTTAAAGAGATCGGGGTTAAATACTCTCACAAGTTATTTATTTGCCCAAGACATCCAGACAGAGCCAGAGAAGTGCTATCTTTGGCTACTCAAATGAACTTTAAGACTCAACTTTATTCTGAGTTGAGTCAAGAAGACTATGAAGTATGTGTGATCGATAGCATTGGATTATTACCAGATTTTTACAAAGGAGCAGATCTAGCATTTGTTGGAGGTAGCTTGGTTCCCCGAGGAGGACATAATTTAATTGAGCCCGCTGTCTTAGGAACCCCTATTATCGTTGGAGAGCATACCTTTAATTTTGAGGAGATCACTGCAAACTTCATCAATCAAGATGCATGTTTATTGGTTCGTAATAAAAATGAATTATATGAAGCTATGCAATCTCTGCTAGAGGATGAAAATCTTAGATCTAGGCTTTCAAAGAATGCTGAAGAGGTTGTGTCTCTGAATCAAGGCTCAACAGAAACCCAAGTCTCTTATATACTTAATAGATTAGGAGAAGAGCATTGAAACTTATTACAGCTATTATCAAACCATTTAAGCTTGAGGAAGTTCGCCAATCTTTAGACTCAATTGGAATTACAGGGATGACTATTACAGAGGTCAAGGGTTTTGGCAGACAAAAAGGCCATACAGAACTTTATCGAGGGGCTGAATATGTCATTGATTTTTTGCCTAAGATAAAAATTGAAATTGCGGTTTCAACCGATCAATCAGATGCGGTAATTGACGCAATCACAAAAAGTGCCAGCACAGGTAAAATCGGTGATGGTAAGATTTTTATCTCCTCCCTAGAAAAAGTCATTCGCATCCGAACGGGTGAGGTTGATCAAGACGCGATTTAGGTCTCTTTATTGAAACCATTCAAACCTCCAATTATTTTTCTTTTAGGCCCAACGGCCTCTGGTAAAACAGATTGGGCTATCGCATGGCAGAAGCTATTTAATCGAATTGAGATCATCAGTGTTGACTCGGTGATGGTTTATCAAGGATGCGATATAGGATCAGCAAAGCCAACCAAAGCTATTTTAGCAAAACACCCCCATCATCTTGTTGACGAAATAGAGCTGGATCAAATTTTTTCAGTTGCTGATTTCTGTCATTCAGCACATCAATTGATTGAAGATATTCACAGTCGTAATAACTGCCCCTTGTTGGTTGGTGGAAGTATGATGTATTTTAATGTTCTAAAAAAAGGAATGAGTATTTTGCCTTCTGCGGATTCAAATTTTAGGGCTGAATTAGAGATGCGAATTCAGGATGAGGGCATTATCTCACTTCACAATGAGCTATGTACTCTTGATAAAGAAATAGCCAGTTCAATAAAGCCGCAAGACACGCAAAGAATTATAAGAGCTCTGGAAATTATTCACCTCTCCTCTTCAGATCCTCAAAGTAATAAAAATGAATTAACTTCTGCTCCTTTGGCTGATAAATATACCTTGCATCAATATGGTATTTTTCCGATGGAGAGAGCTCTTTTGCACAGTCGAATTGAAAATCGTCAGCATGAATTGATTGCAGGTGGTTTGCTCAAAGAGGTTCAAGAGCTGACTGAAAAGTATGATTTATCATCGGATCACCCTGCAATGAAAGCAGTGAATTATAGACAAGCTTTAATGGTTATAAATGGAGAGTTGAGTGAGGATGATTTATTTGAAAAATCACTTTATGCAACCCGTCAACTAGCCAAACGTCAATGTACCTGGATTAGAGGTTGGGAGAACTTGCAAACTTATGATGTCGATGCGTTTGATCAGGCAACAAAACATTTAAAAAAACAACTTAATTTTGCCTGAACCCTTTAATTGTGAGGATTTACCCCCAAAATGTATTTATAATTAAACTTTATTATTAAAGGTACTTTTGTGAACTCAGACAATCAAAACGATCAAGACCCTTGGGGTAGAAAAAATCAAGATGACATTTCTTTCGATGACTTAATTAAAAAGTTTTCAGTCATGTTTAGCAAGCAGACTTCTTCTGGCTCAAATGGATCTTCTGGAAATAATGGAATGAACTTCCCTACTAAAAAAACTTTTCTTTATGGTTTCTTTGGTTTGCTAGTCATTTACGCGAGTATGTGTGTTTATCAGTTAGATTCTCCAGAAAGAGCAGTTGTATTAAGGTTTGGTGAATATTACGAAGAAACAGGCGAGGGATTAAACTTTATGTTTGCTGGCATTGATGAAAAGTATGTTGAAAATGTTGCCCTTACAAGAAGGTATTCACAAACAGCGAATATGCTCACAAAAGACGAAAATTTAGTTGATGTGACTGTTTCTGTGCAGTACAGAATTAAAAATTTAAAAGATTTTGTTTTAAGTGTTAAAGATCCAGAGAGCAGTTTAAGAGAAGCTACAGAAAGCTCATTGCGACATGTCGTTGGTGATAATACATTAGAGGAAACTTTAACTACTGGCCGTGAAACGATTGCTCAAGATGTTGATGCTAGACTGCAAAGTTACCTAGACCTTTATCAAACTGGCCTAGTCGTTCAACAAGTGAACATTGAAAAAACAGATCCTCCTTCAGCAGTAAAAGCATCATTTGATGATGTGGTGGCCGCTAGAGAAGATAAGGTTAAGTTGCAAAATGAAGCGGAAAGATATGGTTTGTCTATTGTTCCCGAGGCAAGAGGTCGAGCATTTGCAAGAATACAGGCTGCAGAAGCTTATCGAGAAGAAGTGGTTGCTAATGCAGAGGGAGAAGTTGCGAGATTTGATAAGCTGCTTTTTGAATATCAGAAAGCTCCAAAAGTTACTCGAGATCGTCTTTACCTAGATGCCATGCAAACGCTGTACAGCAATTCTACAAAAATAATGGTCGATGTTGAGGGGGGTAATAATTTAATGTATTTACCTATCGATAAGATTATCGAGCAGAATAGATCACAGGAGGATGACTAATGAATAAAGGTATAAATCTCTTAGTTTTAGCCGGTCTTATTATAGCCATGGGCCTAAACAGCCTATTTGTTATTGATGAGAAAGAGGATGGGATAGTGTTCCAGTTTGGAGAAGCAATTAAATCTGATTTGCCCACTGGCCTGAATTTTAAATTACCAATCGTCCAGAATGTTAAAAAATTTGACTCTAGGCTTCAAACTTTAGATGAAGAGCCTAATAGGATTTTAACTGTAGAGAGTAAGTATTTAATTGTTGATTCTTTTGTAAAATATAGAATTACTGACGTTAGAACTTTCTATGATGCAACCAGCGGAAGTTTTATTAACCTCAATAATTTACTTGGCCAAAGAACAGCTTTCGAACTTAAAAATCAATTTGGACGCAGGACTGTGACCGAACTGGTATCTGGAGAGCGAGATGGACTCATGAAAGACATGAGAGATAACTTAGGTAACTCAGTGTCTGATCTTGGAATCGAGGTCATCGACTTCAGGGTAAAACGAATTGATTTACCTCCAGAGCTAAGTAACTCTGTATACGAAAGAATGCGCTCAGAAAGAAATCGATTGGCTGAAGAGCTTCGAGCAGAAGGTAATGAGCTGTCTAATGAGATTCGCTCCACAGCAGATAAAGAAAGAGTTATTCTTCTTGCAGAAGCATACAAAGAAGCTGAAGAGGTAAGAGGTGAGGGTGATGCTACTGCTGCAGCAATTTATGCTGAGTCATTTTCTAGAGATCCAGAATTTTATGAATTCACTAGAAGTCTCAGGGGTTATGGAGCAACATTTAATAATAAATCTGATATTTTGTTGATTGATCCAAAATCTGATTTCTTTAAATATCTTAATAAATCCAACGGCACCAAACCTTAGTCTAGATGAGCAAAAATACCCTTATTCTTGGTTTGCAATGGGGGGATGAAGGTAAGGGGAAGATTGTTGATGCTTTGGCAGAAAATTCTGAAGCAGTCTGCCGGTTTCAGGGTGGACACAACGCTGGTCATACATTAAAGGTTGATGGTGAGCAAAAAGTTCTTCATTTAGTTCCATCCGGTATTCTTCACCCTTTTGTTCATTGTGTTCTTGGTAATGGCCTTGTCTTGTCATTGCCCGCTCTGCAAAAAGAAATCACTGAACTCGAAGATAGCGGGATTAATTTTACTGACCGTTTTTATGTAAGCGATGACTGTGCCTTGATTCTTCCAACTCACATAGCCATAGATCAGGTTAGAGATAAATCAGAAGGAATTGGAACTACGGGAAGAGGAATTGGCCCTGCCTATGAAGATAAAGTGGCAAGACGGGCAATTCGTTTTGGAGATTTGCAAGATCTTGATAAATTACAGGGCAGGCTAGAAAAATTAGTTGATTACCATAATAAAATTTTAGTTCATTTATATGATGCTAAGCCCATACCTTTTGAGGACGTAATGGACGAACTCCGCAATCATCAGGGTCTATTTCAGAAGTTTCATTCTGGCACTCAGGACTTATTAAGAGGCTGGGTCAAGGAGAATAAAAAAATTATTTTTGAAGGTGCTCAAGGCTCAATGCTAGACATTGATCATGGAACCTATCCTTATGTTACTTCCTCTAGCACAACAGCCGGTGGCCTCTCAACTGGTTTGGGAGTTGGCCCAAAGTATATCGATACTATTCTTGGTATTACTAAAGCTTATACAACAAGAGTTGGAGAAGGACCATTTGCTACTGAGCTATTTGATGCAAATGCTGATCAACTTGCAAAGGTTGGGCATGAATTTGGTGCCACAACTGGTCGCCCAAGAAGATGTGGTTGGTTGGACTTAAAAGCTTTGGAAACTATTGTTTTTATTAACTCTGTAACGACATTATGTATTACAAAATTAGATGTTTTAGATGGCTTTGAAGAGATTCAAGTGTGCATTGATTATGATGAGGAGCAAAACCCAATTTATAAAACGCTTCCTGGTTGGGAGCAAGAAACATCTAACATAAGAGATTTTAATGATTTACCTCAAGCAGCGCAGGACTATATACTATTTATAGAAGGTGTCTTGGATTGTCCTGTAGGAATAGTTTCAGTTGGACCATCAAGAGACCAGACTATTTATAGAGCCTAAGCTCATTTTCTAGGAGACCGATGAGAAAACTTCTTGCCTCACTTTTATTGCTTATAGTTTTTAGTGTATTCATTTTCTTTGGTGGAGCTGTACTAAAAATATTTGGGAGTCTTGATGGCCCCGGTGTTATTGAAGGAAAAGTTCTTCCAAGCAATGTTGTCGAAGAGCGAGCCAATAGAGTGAATCTTGTAAAATCTGAGCTAGAAGTTCTGGACGATAAACAGATTCTTTTTGGCGATCTCCATGTCCATACAACCTACTCAACCGATGCATTTATGTGGTCTTTGCCTTTTATGAATGGAAAAGGAGCATCTCCCATTGCAGATGCTTGTGATTATGCAAGATTTTGTTCAGCATTGGATTTCTGGTCTATCAACGACCATGCAGAGGCAAGCACGCCCAGAAAGTGGCTGGATACGAAAGAGAGCATTCAGCAGTGCAATAATTTATCTGAGGGTACAGATGACTTGGTAAGTTTCCTTGGTTGGGAATGGACCCAAGTTGATCCGAATCCTGAAAATCACTATGGGCACAAAAATGTTATGTTTTTAGAAACAGAAGATTCTGTGGTTCCACCAAGAGCAATTGGTTCAGGAGGAGTAGCTCCTTTAGTGATGAGGCTTGGATTGCCTTGGACTATGTCTGCTTTGCCCGCAACTTTAGATTTTAACAATAGAAGCAGATTTTTTGCGTTCGACAAATTCTTTGAAGAGATTCAAGCTACGCCCATATGTCCTGAGGGGGTTAACACAAAAAATCTTCCATTAAATTGTTATGAAGAGGCGACCAATCCAAATATTCTTTTCCAGAAATTAAAAGATTGGGATACTCCTTACATGGTTATTCCTCACGGAACAACATGGGGCTTCTATACCCCTCCGACATCGGATTGGAAAAAACAACTACAAGATTTTCAGGATGACGACTCCCAATTCTTATTTGAAATTTATTCAGGTCATGGTAACTCTGAAGAATATAGAACATGGAATGATGCAAACATAAATTCTTCTGGTGAAATCTTTTGTTCAGAGGCAACTGAGAATTTTATGCCAACTTGTCAGCAAGCTGGCAAAATCATGGCCAAAAGGTGTGAAGGTTCTGAGATGGACGAACAGACTTGTAAATATTTGGTAGACCAAACAAAATTATTTGCCGCCCAAATGGGTCCAACAGGATACGCAGCAGTCAATGAAACTGATCCGGATGACTACTTAAATGCCGGGCAATGCAATGACTGTTTTTTACCATCTTTTAACTACAGACCTCTAGGCTCAGCGCAGTATGTTTTAGCTTTAAGTGATTTTACTGATAAGCAAAATCCAAAACGCTTTAAGTTTGGGTTTATTGGTTCAAGTGATAATCACGGTGCTCGACCTGGAACAGGCTATAAAGAAATTGACCGACTTTATAATACTGAGGCTAATGGCTTCAGCGATCCCTTATTTAAAAAGTTAAGTTCACTCAGACGTCCCAAGGGTAAATTAGAACCTTCCTTTGTTGATTTGGAGAATACTGGCTTGACCAGTATCTTAGATTTAAATATTGCAACAGATGCTGAAAGGGCGAGCGCATACTTTATGTCAGGGGGTTTAGTTGCGGCACACTCATCGTCTAGGAACAGACAATCAATTTGGGATGCTTTAGAAAGAAAAGAAGTTTACGCAACATCTGGTCCGAGAATTCTTTTATGGTTTGATGCAGAAATTCAGTCTGAATCTTTAGTAATGGGAGGAGAGGTCAATAGCAATCAATCACCTGTATTTACTGTAAAAGCTGCAGGTTCTCTCAAGCAAAAACCTGGTTGTCCTGACTATAGTAATAATGGGTTGACCCAAGATCGTCTTGAGAAGATATGTAATTCAGAATGTTATAACCCAAGCAATGAAAGAAGAGTTATTTCTAGAATTGAGGTGATCAAAATCTTACCTCAACAATTTGAAAATGAGCCTGTTGAAGGACTAGTAGCAGATGTTTGGAAAACCTTTCCTTGTAACAGTAAAAGTTGTCAAATCTCATTTGAAGATGAGCAATTCTCAATTGGTCGAAGAGACGCTGTTTACTATGTTCGAGCTATTGAGGAGCCTTCACCGACACTATCAGCAGATCCATTGGGTTGTGAGTTTGATGAAAATGGGAAATGTATAAAAACTGAAATATGTAGGGTAGGGGTTAATGAGAACAGAGAAGAGTGCACTTCGCCTGCAGAGCATCGAGCTTGGTCAAGCCCAATATATGTTAATTACTCTTCTTGAGCCAGTCTGCTTTATTCGTTTTGAGCCACTCGTCTAGCTTGGCATTAATAAATTTAAATGAATTAGGATTAGAAAATTTCTTAGATAACCTAATGCATTCATCCATGACTACAGGATGAGGTAATTCATTTGCTCGAATCTCAACCATGCCTAGCCATAAAACTGCTTCATCAATCATTTCAAGATTTTCACCCTCATTATCTTTGAGGTTCCTGGTAATTTCTTTTAAGTCATCGGCTTGCTCAAAAATATTTTTGAGGCGTTGTTTAAAATATGGGACGTTAATTTTTTTTGGGGTATTTTCAGCGAGGAATTGTTCAATCAGTAAATTTAATGACGTCGCATTAAAAATATATTGATAAATTGCTTGGACCAAACATTCTCGTGTTTGCAGTTCCTGTTTGTATTGACCTAGATTTTTTGACATGATCTTTTCAAAGGGTCTCTGCAAGAGACTGAGCAATTTCTTTGCCCTTATTTAACTCAGATGGATCACATCTTCTCTTCGCTTGATTAAAATCTTCTGTAGCTATCAAACCTAACGCAAGAGGTTTTTTTGCATCTATGCTTACTTGCATCAGGCCTTGTGCCACTGATTCTGAAATCAGTTCATAGTGAGTAGTCTCACCTCTTATTACTACACCAAAGCTAATGACCCCATCACTCTTTTCTAGAGCTTTTTGAGAGGCATGCACTAATTCCCAAGATCCTGGAACGTATATAGTTTCTATATTCTTGTAACCAATTTTTGTTAAATGCTCAGAGGCAGCATGAACTAAATCATCAACAAGTTCAGCATTCCATCTAGCCGCCACAATAGTAATTTTGTGCAAGGGATTCACATTGATCGAATTATGAGTAAAGGTATTTTCGCTCATTGCTCAAAACCAATAATCTCAAGATCAAAACCACCCAGTGAAGGATACTTGACAGGCGCAGCAAGCAATTTAATTTTTTTCAAACCAAGCTCTTTTAAAATCTGGGATCCAATACCGACAGTCTTGGTTTCTGGCACTATTGTTGTTTGCGTTCCTTTTAAATTATTAATAATTCCCTCTGGATCTTGGTTATTGCCAATTAAAATAAGAACAGCACAAGGCTCTTGGCCTATTCTTGCAAGCGCTTTTCGGATATCCAATCTTTCTCCGAACTCCTCAAGCCCAACAAGATCATGAAGTGTATTAGGAACATGCACTCTAACTAATGGAGCATCTGATGAAGCGATATCCCCTTTTACAAATGCAAGATGAAGATTATTAAAAATAGTATCTGTCCAAGCAGAGAGTTCAAATGATATTCCTTGGATTTCCACATTTTTAGAATATTCAAACTTTACTGATTTCTCTTTTAAGGCTCTGTACTGGATTAAATCGGAGATGGTACCAATCTTCATTTCGTATTTCTTTGCAAATTCTAAGAGGTCATCTCTTCTTGCCATGGTTCCATCTTCATTCATAATCTCACAAATAACCCCTGCTTCTTCTAAGCCAGCAAGTCTAGATAAATCACATGCTGCTTCTGTATGCCCGGCTCTGCTTAAAACACCTCCTTCTGAGGCTCTCAATGGAAAAATATGACCGGGCTGAACAATGTCACTAGCTATTGCATCTTTGTTTGCAGCAGCTTGAATGGTAAGAGCTCTATCTACCGCAGAAATCCCTGTAGTGATTCCTTCTTTTGCTTCAATCGATACGGTGAACCCAGTGCCATGCTTTGCACGATTATTATTAGTCATCATGGGCAAGTTAAGCTTGTCACACTTCTCTGGTGAGAGGGGCAGGCAGACCAATCCTCTAGCTTTACTAATCATGAAGTTAATTTTTTTATCGTCAATTAATTCAGCCGCGCAAACTAAATCGCCCTCATTTTCTCTATCTTCATCATCAAGCAAAATAACCATTTTGCCATCTGCAATGTCCTCGATTAGTTCTTTGGTTGCGTTGAATTCCATTGTTTTATGTAAGTCTCTAATATTTAAAATCCGTCAATCAATTTAAGCTGTGTAAGTAGCCTTAATATCACCATCAAATCTTTCTAGCTTTTGTAGCTTAAGTCTAGCTGCTTCTTTTATCAGAAGAGGTGACTCAAGGTTAGTAGCTCCCATGCTTTTTCTGCCTAGAAATATTGGAGCAGTATATAGCACCAGCTCATCAAAAAGATTATTGGCGATAAATGCATTTAAAGTTTCTTGGCCACCTTCCACTAGAATACTGGAGATATCTCTCGCAAATAAGTCCGTCATAAAAGCGTTTAAAAAATTTTTATTTTTATACTGAAGGTGTTCAACATTATTTTTTACAAACCCAGATTTTCTTGAGCCAGTTATAACTCTGGCATTATTGGCAAATATTTTTTTTGCATCAGCGGCCTTTTGTATATCTCCAATAATAATTTTAGTTGGCTGAGGCATAGGCAAACTTTTTGCAAGCCCTAATTCTTTGTGCGAAAGGCGAACAGTCAAAGCAGGATTATCATTCACAGCAGTATTTTTTCCGACCAGAATCGCTTTCATTTGCGCTCTCATTAAATGAGTATCTTTTCTGGATTGGCTATTTGAGATCCATGAGCTAGCACCATTCTTTAAAGCAATCTTTCCATCTAATGATTGAGCAGCTTTTAAAATAATATATGGACGCGATTTTTTTTGGTTAATAAAAAAAATTTTGTTTAATTCTTTGCAGTCTTTTTCTAAAATTCCAACTGAGACATCTATCCCAGCATTTTTTAGGAGCTTAACACCTTGACCATTAATTTTAGGGTTGGGATCTAGAGTTCCACAAATCACTTTCTTTATTCCGTAAGCTATCAGAGCATCAACGCATGGGGGAGTGTTCTTAATAATCGAACATGGCTCAAGATTGACATATAGGTCTGATCCTTTTACTACCTGCAGGGCTTTTTTTGCCCCAAATTTGCGCTTGCAATATTTAATGGCCTCAACTTCTGCGTGATCTCCACCGTAACTTTTATGCCACCCTTCACCGATGACTTTGGAGCCTTTGACAATAACGCAACCAACCATGGGATTAGGCTGAGTTCTGAGTCGACCCTTTTCAGCAAGTTTAATTGCATGGGCCATGAACTCTTGTTCTTTCATTTTTTCTTTTTGCGAGTTTTTGGTTTCTCTTTTGATAGTGAAGATATTTCCTCGGCAAATTCCTTGATGTCTTGAAAATCTCTGTAGACGGACGCAAATCTTACATACGCTACCTGGTCCACTCTTTTCAAGTTACGCATGACAATTTCGCCAAGTTGTCGTGAGGCAATCTCTCTTTCTCCAAGTTGCCTGATCTCGGTTAAGATGCTTCCAAAGACCGCTTCCACTTCTTCGGTTGAAAGAGGTCTTTTTTCAAGAGCTCTGAGCATACCCTTTTTTAATTTTGAACCATTAAAAGGTTGACGCTCACCATCACTTTTGACAACCCTAGGAAGGGCTAAATCCGCAGTTTCAAAAGTAGTAAATCTAGAATGACATACCTCACACTCTCTTCTTCTTCTAGTTTGAGATCCATCTGCAACTAATCTTGAGTCTATAACTTTAGTATCTTCAGCTTGGCAGAATGGACAATGCATCTATAAATTATAGACTGGATAATCTTTGGTC
>OJDG01000414.1_pt1 | contig 11268 bp, 10 predicted proteins | sample 1592411 | NCBI WGS metagenome assembly OJDG01 (sample SAMN05416759, study PRJEB24817) | seawater metagenome | isolation source: Sea water | place: Canada:Atlantic | collected 2013-07 | reverse complement strand
GCATTTTATTTTTCGTAAAGGTTCTAATTTTACGTAAAATAGCACTGTATAATATTATTGTTAAGATGTAAAACAACATACAACAATGAGTTGTTTTAGTTTTAATATATTTAATTAATCATTGTTTCTAAATGCTAATTTGGGAGTGTCACATTTATCGTGTATTATATTAAATATCTAAACTAATTGTGTTACGACTACTGCGTTGTTTCTTACGATTTTTTCTTGGAACAGAACCTTCTGATTCCAATTCTTTTAATTCTGTTAAACTAATTGTACTTCCAGTTTCTTCTTTATCAATAGTAATTGGTGTATCAAAACTTGGAATATTAATATCTTTAATACTTTTTGTTTCTACTATTGTAGCAGGTGATTTACGATCATTTTTGAATGGATCTACTTTGTTTCCATTCCCAAGACCCGGTGATTTGGATTTTAATCCATTTAATAGATCACTTATATCGCTAGGTCCTTTCATTTCAGCACGATTTTTATTATCACTCATTAATGGACGCATAGACTTTTCATTATTGATATCTACAAAATTATTGTTCAATTCAATAGCATCTTCTTTTGCAGCTTGTAAATCAGGTCTATTAGATGTCATTGATGGCATCATACCAGGACGCCTTGGTGGAGGCACATTTTTGGTTTGTAATGGTGGAGGTGGTGGTCCCATATTTATATGTTGGTTTGTGGCTCCATTATTCATTGTTTGTGATGCTGGTGGTTGAGGTCTACTATTCATCATATTATTCATAAAACCTCCGAAACCTGGGTTAGTTTTACTAACACTATCCATAGCTGCAGCATTAAACTGATTCATTAGATCAGGATTTTGACGTAATACATCATCCATGTTAGGTATTGCACTTTTAAACATTGTATTTGTCATATGTACCATCATTCCACTTGCAGCTAATTGAAAGATAAGTTTGACTTCAGGTGCCATTTTTGCAGTTGATTTATATTTTTCATGTAATTCTGCAAATATCTCATCATAATCATTTACATTTTCACTAAATTGTTCTCCCCAACCATCTAATTTTAAATCGAATGGATCAAATCGATTATTTAAAAATTCTACACCATTAATGAATGCTGACAACATATTACCTTGAAACTTCACGGAGTTTTGTCGTTCTTTTTCAGATACTAGCATTTGATATTCTCCTTTCATTTCGGACAAATTACTATCCATTGTATATTTTTTAGTCAATTCAATACCTTTCTTTTCTAATGTTTCTAATTTTCTTAATAAATCAAATTTTTCCTTCAATGTTTCTTCTTTGGATAATGTTGGTTTAAGTGATAAATCAGCACTTGGTGTAATAGGAATATCATTATTTTGAGCAAAACCATCCCATGTTGACTGATTAATTTGAGTATCACGTGTAGCTTCACCAATAGTTACACTCTTTGGTGGTGGATTTAAATTAATTCTTGGTTCATCAAATATAACGTTCATTTTAACATCATTATCACTTGACGTTAAATCATTTAAATCTTTTTCTAAATCATCTAAATCGTCTAAATTAATTGTATCATCATTTAATTTATCACTTGATTTACTTTTTTGATTCATTAAAAGTTCAATACCAGGTCCAAAATTTGCGGATTTTAATCCAGATGAGCTATCGCTGTTTCCTAAATCTATAATTTCAGGGTCCATTATGTTTTTAATAGAACATATAATTTTAAGTCTTACGAATTAAATTATATATTTACAACACCACCACTTTTTTTTATAACCAACTTCTTTTGGTTTTACATATTTACCATCTTTATCTCCCCAAATTATAGTTTGAGATAACATTGAAATATTACCGTCTATATTATATACTCTACAATTGGCTCCCCTCATATAAATATCTAATTCCCTCTCATTATATAATATCATATGGCTATCTAAAAATTTATCCATGAGATTATTTGTTACGTTATTCATAATTTAATAATATATTGTATTATAATAATTCTATATTGTATTATAATAATCAAATCTATATTTAGAGCGTTTTTGTTGTTTCAATATTCAAATTTTTACATTTTATATTGTAAATAATACATTCCTTGTAAATAGGCATCCGCCAAATCATCCTTTTTCTTATGCTTTTCAAATAAAGACAACCATTCATTCATTTGCTTATCTTCTAACAAAGATCTTGTTTGTTTCACACTTAATTTCTTGCGTTCATTATAATTTGCATTATTTACTTCTTCACTAATATTTTCACATTTCAATTTATTTTCAGATGAAACAAATTCTATGTATGCATTACATCTCATTATAAAATATTGCGTAATCATACCTTGTAATGTTTTCATGCGACTAGCAAGAGGACTAATTTGATTTTCTATGATAACTTTATTTAAATCAATAAAATCACAAGCAAACAATAAATCAAACTTTGTTTTCATTGTTCTTCCTAACGTAATAAGATTAATATCTGCTGCCCTCACTGGTTGTACTACTTGATAATATGTGTTATTTATATGAGATTCTATATTTTCGAATAATTTTGCTTTCAGCATTGGTTTCGTGTAATTAATTTCATATTTATCTGCAAAATCATACAATTGAGTTAATTTCATTTTTTTAATTTTACGCATATCCATCTGGCTAGTTGGAATAGCATAAGTAGTTGCATGTTTTTTACAAAAATATTCTCCACCTTTCATATATTTCGCTTGTTTTGTACAAGGATTTTGTTTCTCTTGATGGCAACATAATAGTGGTTTTTCTTCGCAGATATTGACAACATCCCATTTTAATATCGAATGTGATTTTTCTTTAGCATTTGAATTAGGGTCATATTGGAATAAGCAAAACCCAAGATTTTTCATTCCAACATCAATACTAAGTAATTTTCTAGATGAATGTTCCATATATTGTATACTGAATATAAATAGAACTTGAAAACGTAAAAAAGTTATTGATAAAAATTGAATTGTAGTTATGCTATATTAGAATAAGTAACTAAAATCAAAATTATGAATACATATAATAAATCATATTTGACAGAATTTTACAAAATAAATAGTGAAAAGTTAATACATATTTCGAAAAAATATATTGTAGATACAAAATTGTGGATTTATTTACTATGGATATGTTTACATTATACAAGCGCACATTTATATGTCCGTTATTGTACTCCAAATGGTGTAATAGGATTTATTTATTCAATATTTATTGGACCAACACCAATGTGTTATGCTTTATCATGGGCTATTCATAATGGAAATCAATCACTATTTAATATGTGGTCTTTAATTGGGGCCATATGTGTTGGTCATTTATCTTCCACAAAATTGGAATCAAATGAGTAAGAAATACAGTTTTATTGTATTAGACGATATCATGGAGATACATATTGACTATCGTGAAAATAAATTAATCACATTATTAGAGAATATTCATCAAAATAGTGCTTCCAAAGAATCTACTAAAATTACTTTACACGTTTCTAATTTACAATTAGGAGATGTCACATTCAAAATGAATTCAGTTAAGTGTGTAAATGAACAGCCTGATATCATTATTGAACGCAAATCTATTAGTGATTTACTAAGTAGTATTACTGATGGACGATACAAAGAACAATCATACAGACTACAAAATAGTAGTCTACATAATCATAATATAATTTACTTGATAGAAGGAAATATTGATACTCATAAGCAATATTTTTCATCTAAACAAAATGCTCATTTGCAATATTACAGTTCGCTGTTTTCATTGTATTACTACAAAGGCTTTTCTGTATTTATGACACATTCTATTGAACAAACTGCTTCAATGCTATATCATTATGCTCTAAAAATTATTCGATCACATAAAAAATACACACCCTACTTTCCTAATCAATTACATAGTCAGGAGTTAAATCCGAGTGTAGAAGATAATTACAATATCAATATAACAAATGACCTAGATTATTTACAATGTATTAAAAGTGAGAAGAAGCAAAATATTACACGAGATAATATTTGGCAAATAATGTTAATGCAAGTACCGTATGTAAGCGATAAAATTGCTTCATCATTACTTGAATGTTATCATAATATTCCAAATTTAGTATATGAATTACAACAAAATCCAGATTGTTTAAATAATTTCAAAATTGTAGATGATAATGGAAAAGCACGCAAATTATCATCAAAAGTTATTGCAAATATTTTTGAATTATTAGTATAAATGGATATTATATAAGCTATTTTTTTATTTCAATATTATCATTAGATGCATTAAATTCACTTTTGAAATTAACATTGTTGACTGTATTATGTTGGAAAGTTACAACGAATTTTAATATAATTCTATTTCCTTTTAAAGATGGTGTTACACAGTGAGGTATACTATTTGGTGTGACACAAACTAATGTATTTGATTTTGGTATAACGTTTTGTATATTACCTTGGGCGTTCAAATACTGAAACATACTGTATGTGTCATTTTCTAATGTCAATACACATTCATAATATGGTTTATAAAAGAGTGCCTTATCTACATGCCATCGTAATCCTTGTGATTCTTTATCATATAATCTTAATTCGATAGGATAATTATGATCTTTATTGACGTAAGAATTTATTTGCTTTTCCATTATTTGAATAAGGTTTTTATTAATTAAAATTTCTTCCAAAGTTTTATTAATCGAATCATCATATATTGTGTATTTCTTTCTCTCTTTCTCTCTTGAATCTAAAATTAATTTCGATTTCATATTGTACTGTTTAACTATCTCTTTTATAGCTTTTAATTCTCCTGAATTATAAAAACTTTTCAAAATAATTAGGTCTCTAGAGAAATGATTGTCTTTATGTTGATAAAAATAACCATAAATAATTATAGATACAAATAAGAATAATACGAAATAAGTAGTAACTAAAATGAAGGTCATTGATTATATTTATAAAAAGAGAATAAAATGAATGTTATGTAATAATTTGATAATAATTTCCTGTGTACATATAAATGTATCAACACACTCTAAATCAAAGAGTAAAGTATAGAAAGATTATTAATATATCTAGAATGATCAAACGAAACTATTTTGATGAAACTACACCAATACCTATTATATTACACCCGTCGTGGCTAGGACAAAAACAAAAAGGTGTATCACTTTCACCTTATTTAATAAAAACCCAATTTCAAAAAAATCAGTTTTTTCATAATTATTATAAACCACACACATTACAATATAGATATCCACAGGTTCAATATTTGAATTCAGGGGCTAAAAATGAAGATTTGGTTGAAGATTTGGAGAATCTATACAAAGTAAATGCATCCATTAATGCACCAAGAATCAATATAGGTGGGGATCACTCAATGTCAATAGCAACATTAGCATATACATTAAATAAATATCCAGATGCTAAGGTATTATGGATTGATGCACATCCAGACCTAAATACATATGAAGAGAGTGATAGTAAAAATGTCCACGGAATGCCATTGAGTTTTTTGAGTCAATTAGATAAACATTATTCAAACAAATTCAGTTTTATTAAAAATCCATTATGTCTTGATAACTTATTGTATATGGGAATCCGTTCAATAGACGATTATGAAAAAGAAATCATTAAAAAGTATAATATATCATATATCCCATCGAACATTGCAAATAAACATACAGAAGAAAGCATATGTATAATTAAGAACTTTGTTCATAATAGCCCATTACATCTATCATTAGATGTAGATTCTTTATCATCAGATATAATGCCTTGTACTGGAACGCCTGTTGAAGAAGGAATTCGTTTTGTTCAACTTCAAAGAATAATTGATCACATAAGTGCTATGGAAAATTTAGTGAATGTTGATATTGTAGAGCTAAATGTTATAGATGGTGAACATAACATATCTACTAAAACTGGTTGTTTAGAAAAAACAACATTGATATTCCAAAACATATTAAGAAATATGAGTAAACTATAATAGTAAATGATAAATGATATTCTGAGTGTTGTCTATAACAATTCATTAGTAAGTGATAATGAAATTTATAAAAATATTATAAATGATTTGACAAATGAAATAATAAAGTTAAAGAATGATGTAAATAATTATAAAGCATTTCATGATGCAATATTAGAAAATGAGGCAATTAAATATAAATTTAATGAATATGAATCAAAGATAAATGATTTACAAGATGAATTATATAGATTGAAGCAGTAAATACTTAAATATTGACGTTTGATATTATGTACATAATAATATTAATTATTTGTCATTATGGTAAAATTTATAATTGACTTTTTTATATAGGTATTCAAATGAATAATATAAAAATATTTAAAGCATAATGTGTAATAGAAGTATAATGCAATATACAAAACAACACGATGAAGATATTACACAACTAGATGATCAACTAATTTTTAATCCATATAATCCTAACAATGATGAGATTACATTGAATCAAGTTCAATCTATTCTTAAAAGTTATGGATTACCACCAGTTATACATAATATAAATTTATATAAGCGGGCATTTGTACATCGTTCGTACACTAAACGCCCATTTTTAGAAAATGAAAAACAAAATATAATAATAATCGAGCGTCCAAATGACTGTATGCCATTAAGTAGTAAGTCAAATGAACGTTTAGAATTTTTAGGAGATGGTGTTTTAGAATGTATTACCAAATATTATTTATATAGAAGATTTCCAAAAGAGAATGAAGGTTTTATGACAGAGAAAAAAATCGCCTTAGTTAAAAATGAATCCATAGGAAAACTAGCTTATGAAATGGGATTGCATAAATATTTCATACTATCTCGTCACGCAGAAGAAAAAAATACTCGAACTAATTTGAAAAAATTAGGATGCTTATTTGAGAGTTTTTTGGGAGCACTCTTTTTGGATTATAATAAAATAGATGTACAAGATGAAGATGCTTGGTTCAAGAATATTTTTGTTACTGGACCTGGATTTCAAATGGCACAAATTTTTGTTGAATCTATATTTGAAAAACATGTAGACTGGATTGAATTAATAAATAATGACGATAATTACAAAAATATACTACAAGTGCGCATACAAAAAGATTTTAAAGTCACACCACATTATTTAGAAATAAATCATGATGTAGAAACAGGATATACAATGGGTGTATATTTATGTTTAGGACAAGCTATTCATAATTTAGATCCACAAGATGCTTTTGATTTTTGTTCTATGTTCAAATCATTTCAATCTATTCATACTTATATGGAAAACCATGATAAAGTATTTGTATTTTTAAGTCAGGGTACACATAAAATAAAACGTAAAGCAGAACAAATTGCTTGTGAAAAAGCACTTAGATTTTTGGATGAATAATAACTAGTCACAAAATGAAAATTAATCTTTGATTTTATATATAATCAAATACTAATGGAGACATTATTGGAAAAATATCAAGTTCGGCCATCGCCAAAACCTCTTAGTGATATCACCATCAATTTTGCACAAAAGCAGAATAAACCTTCTTCTACAATTCAAGAAATTGATTTAGATGACTTGTTAAGTAATGAAGATCAAGACAAAATGTCAGTATACGACAATAAGGAAGATATAAATGTTATAATTGAAGATAAAACAAAGCTATCATTTGATTTTGATTTTGACAAATTTCGAAGTAAAATTTCTAATAGTGTTTTTCATAAAGAAATGCTAGACGCTACAAATGTTGTGAATAATATTGGTTTTGATATAGCTTCTGAAGAATCTATGGATGTAGAGAAACAAGGTATAGATCAACAACCTCAAAAACGCAGGACAAAACCAGTAAATGCTCAAAAACGTCCAAAGATACAAGTAGTCAATGTTTCATTGGATCAAAACATGAAAATGAAAGTTCCAAGACGCGAAGATATGCTTGTCATGAAACGACCAAGTTATTATATGAATAATCGTCAAATATTTTCACAATTCATCAACCAAATATTTGGCAAATATCGTGACGAATTAAACAATATAAATAACGAATTTACGTGTGATTCAATTGATCGTAATGAAGAATTCAAACTATTACTTCATCAGAAAATTGTAAGAGATTATTTAAATATTTATACACCATATCGTGGTTTACTCCTTTATCATGGGTTAGGTTCAGGTAAAACTTGTAGCTCTATCGCAATTGCAGAAGCTTTCAATAGTTTAAGTGCAATTGCATTAGGAGAAGGAATTACAAAAGGTCAACAAGTAGTTATTTTGGTTCCGGCATCTTTACGCACTAATTTTTACGAAGAGTTAAAGAAATGTGGCAATCCTATATTCAAAAAGAATCAATATTGGAAGTTCATATCTATTAAAACTACAAGTGGTGAAATCAACACTCATATGAAAGAACAATTGGTAAAAGCATTGCATTTACCTTCAAGTTTTATTGAAAAATATCAAGGGGCTTTTATGGTAGATGTCAATAAGGAAACAAATTATGAAGAATTAAGTGGTGAGCAAAAACGATTACTTGATAAACAAATCGACGAAATGATACAACAAAAATATTTAATTTTAAATTATAATGGTTTACGAAAAGCACGTTTAATGGAAATGACAAATAATATGAAAAATAATATTTTTGATAATAAAGTGGTGATTGTCGACGAAGCACATAATTTTATAAGTCGCATTGTAAACAAAATAAATAAAGAAAGGGCAAATGCGAAACCAACAAATATATCCACACAATTATATGATATGTTAATGAGTGCATCAAATGCTCGTGTAGTATTATTAACTGGTACTCCTATTATCAATTACCCAAATGAAATAGGGATTTGTTATAATATTTTACGCGGATACATTAAAAGTTGGAGACTGTCTTATGATCAAAAAGAAAATGTTAAACAAATAAACTACGAACTAATTTCGTCGTTAATGAAACAATATGATTCATTGGATTATTTGGAAGTTACAAATAATGAAATTATATTTACTCGTAATCCATACGGATTTGAAAATAAATTTTACAACGAAAAATATAGTGGTGTAGATGGTAAACAACAATCTCGACGTTTTATGAATGATAAAAATTTTATTGAAGATGTATTAAAATTATTCCACGAAAATGATATTAAAATAAACAAATCAAAAGTTAAAGTAGAAAAAACAAAAGCACTTCCAGATAGATTAGAAAATTTTCAACAAATGTTTATTGACAACACTACTGGAAAACTGAAAAATGAGAATATATTTAAAAGACGTATTTTGGGTCTAACATCTTATTTTAGAAGTGCACAAGAAAGTTTAATGCCTTCTTATGATGTTAATAGTGATCATCACATTGTCAAAATACCCATGAGCAATTTCCAAGCATCTAAATATGAACAAGTTCGCCTCCAAGAAATCAAATTAGAGAAAAATAATAGAATGCGTAGACTCAAAAATCGTACAAAAGAATTATATGAAGATGCTACATCTAGTTACCGTATATTTTCTCGTGCCTTTTGTAACTTTGTCTTCCCAGATTCAATTGGTCGTCCAATGCCAAATGACAATGATAATATTGACGCAGCAGTAGAAAATATGAAAGATGAAGATGATTTAGACGCACTAAATATGAATTTGCGAAAAGAACAAGTCGACGGTCGTTATTTGGAAGATGATTTAGCAAAAAAAGAACCGGATGAGGTTAATAAATTACAAGAATATAATCAACGTATTCAAAGTACATTAATGCATTTACGAAATAATATGACTTCACTCTTAAATCCAGAATCATTAGAATCATATAGTCCAAAGTTTTTACATTTATTGGAAAATATAACAAATAAAGCAAATGTTGGCTCCCATTTAATATATAGTCAATTTCGTACACTAGAAGGTATTGGAATTTTTAGCTTGGTTTTGGAAGCAAATGGTTTTGTTCCATTTAAATTAAAACGTAATTCTAAACAAGAGTTTGTATTGGATATTCCAATAGAACAAAGAAAACGAAAGCGTATGTTTGCTTTATATACAGGAACTGAAACTACCGAAGAAAAAGAAGTATTAAGAAATGTATTCAATGGCAATTGGACAGTGTTATCTACCCAATTACGTGAAGAGGTAGAAGCAATATATAAAGATAATTTATATGGAGACATTATTAAAGTGTTTATGATTACTTCATCTGGTGCTGAAGGTATATCATTGAAGAATGTACGTTATGTACATATAATGGAACCTTATTGGCATCCAGTTCGTAAAGAACAAGTCATTGGTAGAGCAAGACGCATTTGTAGTCACGACAAACTCCCAGAAAGTGAGCGTAATATCAAGGTCTTCTTATATTTAATGACATTTAGTGATGAACAGTTAAAATCTCAACTATCTATTGGATTGAAGAATAACGATAAAAGTAAATTTGGAAATTCAAAAGAGAAACGTCCATTAACGAGTGATGAATCACTCAATGAAATTATGAATATGAAAGAAAACATTACTCAGAATTTATTAAAAGCAGTAAAAGAAGCATCTGTTGATTGTGGTATACATATTAAAGCAAATAATGAAGAATCATTAGAGTGTTTCTCCTTTGGTAATGTAATGAATTCTAAACTATTTTCTTATAAACCAAATATTGAATATGAAGATCAAGATTCATATATAGAAGATAAAAATAAAAAACAAATTACTTGGGGTGCGGTGGAGAAAGTCATTGATGGGAAACCTTACGCATTACGTTTGGATGAAAGCAATAAACCTACAAATATGTTGTATGATATTAACACATTTATAATGGCGCAAAAGAATCCAAAAATAGAAGTACATTACATTGGAAGACTCATAGAAGAGAATGGTAAAACATATATTGATGGAAATTTATAAATTTATAATAAATATATCTATATACTGTATGACACTTAATACAAATTCAAAGCATAATATTTGTTTTTCGAATATTATGTTGTTATTACAATTTATTCTAGAAAATATCCTTTCACACAATGAAAGAAAATTTATTGATAATACATTTACACTAGGACAACCTATTCATATCAATAATGATTTACAATATTTTAAGAAATATTTGCGTTACTTGAAATCAAGTGGAAATAAATCATATAATATCTTATTTCAACAATTTCAAGAAAATGAATTTTTAAAACAATTGCAACAAAGTCAAAATGAAGAAATATTTCGGTTTATATTACAATTTTACTTTTCTGTAGTTCTCTCTAATGATCTACTTTATTATTTAAATTTCTCAAATAATGTAATATTGGTGTTTTCAAGCTGTCTCTTATACACATCTGACGCTGCCGACGATATGCAGTGTGTA
>OJDG01000407.1_pt1 | contig 11426 bp, 9 predicted proteins | sample 1592411 | NCBI WGS metagenome assembly OJDG01 (sample SAMN05416759, study PRJEB24817) | seawater metagenome | isolation source: Sea water | place: Canada:Atlantic | collected 2013-07 | reverse complement strand
TACACACTGCATATCGTCGGCAGCGTCAGATGTGTATAAGAGACAGGCATAATGGTGAGTGGATTAGTTTGTAAGACCAACACTAAGGCCACAACTAACAGCAATAAAAAAAAGCCTAAAGCCTGCTTTGGTGCAATTTCACCGGTTGGTATTGGCCTGTATTGCGTTCTGGCGACATCACCATCCACATGACGATCTACATAATCATTAATAACACAGCCCGCAGCACGCATCACTAGGACACCAAACGTAAAGATTAGGAAATTTTTTAAGGCGGGCTGACCGCTAGAGGCAAACCAGAGGCCCCAATAGGTTGGCCACAGAAGAAGATACACACCAATGGGTTTTTCGAAGCGCATCAGCCTCACCCAAGGGTTCTGTCTTAAAGACTGTAAATAATTTATTTTTTTATTCATTTTAGGGGCTGAAATCGGGTAAAAAAACTTCGGCTACGAGCAATGGCTTATTGTCCAATCTAAACACTGAGCGTCTCCCCCAAACCGATGTCTCGCTACTTGATATAGGCTCAAAGTGGGCAAACTGAACTGGCTCACGGCGCATGGTTGGGTCTTTAAAGAGTAATTCTCCCAAGGGTTGATTGCTAAGCTGTCCAAGCTTTTTTAGCCTACCTGTTAAGGTTTTCAGCGGCATAATACTGCGTGCATAAATCCAAGGTTGCCCAGCACCATAAAGAAGCACCTCCCGCACCAAAGCTCTTTGCCTATCGGCTATAGCCAATTGTTGCCGCTCTGAAAATTTTGGCACCTCTAGTTTTTGCCGCAAAACTCTTACACGAAGGTCGCCTTGACTTGCCACGAGCAGTCGCGAGGTCAATGAGCCCGCATCTGTTAACCAATCGCGCCACAACGCTGGCACTCTAGTATCTGCTTTGGATAATAGTGACTGCCAATGAGGGTCCGCCGCGCTTAAATAGCTCAATCGTTGGGTTAGCAATGCTTTAAACTCCTGAACCATAGACTATGGGACTGCCTTCTGGCCGAGCGCGAAACCGCTTGTATTCCCATTGATACTGTGTCGGTGCCAAGGTTGCGACTGATTCAATGCCGGCATTCATAGCTTGTAAGCTCAAGCCTTGATCTGCGGAGTAAATAGACGGGTCTGCAGGGGAAAAGTGCAACCGCCAACCTCCCGGCTCTCTCAGCGCACAACCAAATATAGCCTGACTGTCCGAACGCTTCAGTAAATTATGCGTCAGCGTCATTGTCAGCGCTTGAATACCGAACAATGGTGCAAAATCACCACTGGTTTTTGGCGGTTGCTGATCCGGGAGAATAACAACACTTTTACCTTTTTTGAGTGTTTTAAGTAAGGCCGCCACTCCGCTAACATTGGTGGGAACCAAATTAGCGCCGGTTTTTTCTCGACAATGTTTCATCCAATTCGCCAGCGTTGCCATTTTAGGGGGCTGATAAAGCGAGGTGATTGTGGATTGTGTTGCTAGCCAAAGATTCAAAAATTCCCAACTACCCTGATGGGGAATCAATAAAATTGTCCCTTTTTCGTTGGCCAGCGCCTCCTGAAGGAAAGACTCCCCCTCAATAGCAATAATTCTTTTTTCTCGCCACTGTGATGACCTTCGCCACAGTACCGGTGTTTCTAGAAATGTTTGCCCTAAATGACGCATACGGTGTTTGGCTAACGTCTCATTAGCCTGTTGTGACTGGTGGGGAAAACACAGGGATAAATTACGCTTGGTGACCCTAAAAGGCTGTGTTTTGAAAGCCACCATAAGTTCGCCTGTGACTTGCCCAAAAAATCTCGCTATGCACAGAGGCAACAGCGAGATCATATGCATCAGGCAAAGTACAAGCGTAGACTTCATAGCTTATTAGGCAGCTCATTGGCTAAATATTGTCTAAGCTCATTTCCAATTTCATGATGCTCTAAGCCCAGCTCTATATTTGCTTTTAAAAGCCCCATCTTGCTGCCACAGTCATAGCGAATACCCTCATATTCGTAAGCAAGCACCTGTTCAGCTTTTAGTAATGTCTGAATTGCGTCTGTAAGCTGTAATTCTCCGCCGGCACCGGGCTTAAGTTTCTCTAAATGCTCAAAAATTTGTGGTGTAAACACATAGCGGCCAGTAACTCCCATATTGGAGGGTGCGTCTTCAAAAGCCGGCTTTTCAACAATTTCATCTAATAGATGAACTCTATCGGTTTGTTTTTTACCACTGATAACACCGTAGGAAGAAATCTCAGGGCCATCGACCTGTTGCACAGCAATGACTGAGCTTTTGTAATAATCAAAGGCTTCAACCATTTGCTTTACAGCGCCTTTTTTGTGATGAATTAAATCATCTGCTAGTAAAACAGCAAAGGGCTCATCGCCAACCAAGTGTGAGGTTACCGCAACAGCATGCCCCAAGCCTAGAGCTTCATTTTGGCGAATATAGGTACAGCTAACGCCTTTGGGCACTACGTTCTGTGCAATTTCGAGCAATTCTTTTTTCCCACGCTGCTCAAGCTGATGCTCCAATTCATAGGCCTTATCAAAATGATCCGCAATACTGCGCTTGGTACGGCCAGTCACAAAGATCATTTCAGTAATGCCTGCTTCAATGGCCTCTTCAACGGCGTATTGAATAAGTGGCTTATCAACCACTGGCATCATTTCTTTTGGATTAGCCTTGGTTGCGGGCAAAAATCGCGAACCCATTCCCGCAACTGGGAATACTGCTTTGCGAACTTTTTCACCACGTTTGATATGCTTCATTGAAAACTCCCTTGGTAAAAATTGACGTTTATTCAAAACATTATATCTTGATCTTAGCCATTAGGGGGCTCAAATTGTCAGTTTTAAGGCTTTTTTGCCCCTATCTTTATCAGCCTGCACGTTTATAATTGCGCATTAAAGTAATACATTCGATTTTTAGGTGATCTTTGTGGCAAATATGACGGCTGCTCCTCAAACTTTTCAGGAGCTTATTGCGACTCTTCAAGACTTTTGGGCTAAACAGGGCTGCGTCATTATGCAGCCATTAGATATGGAAGTAGGGGCTGGGACTTTTCATCCGGCTACTTTCTTGCGCTCTATTGGACCTGAGGTATGGAACTGTGCCTATGTTCAGCCCTCGCGCCGACCGACTGATGGCCGCTATGGCGAAAATCCCAACCGCTTACAGCATTATTATCAGTTTCAAGTAGCGCTCAAGCCATCGCCTGACAATATTCAAGAGCTATACTTAGATTCATTGCGCGAACTAGGCGTGGATCCTGCCGTTCATGATATAAGATTTGTTGAAGATAACTGGGAGTCACCTACATTGGGCGCCTGGGGACTTGGATGGGAAGTCTGGTTAAATGGCATGGAAGTCACACAGTTTACCTACTTCCAGCAGGTAGGCGGGCTTGAATGTTACCCAGTTACAGGCGAAATTACCTATGGCCTTGAGCGTATTGCTATGTACCTTCAAGGCGTTGATAGCATCTATGATCTTGTGTGGTCAAAAAGCGCGACTGGCACTGTGAGCTATGGCGATGTTTTTTTGCAGAATGAACGAGAACTGTCGGCGTATAATTTTGAACATGCCGATACAGAATTTCTGTTTAAAGCCTTTGATCAATACGAAAAAGATGGCGAAAAGTTAATTGAGGCTAAGCTGCCATTACCTGCCTACGAAATGGTCATGAAAGCCTCACATACCTTTAATCTATTGGATGCCCGCAAGGCAATTTCAGTGACCGAGCGTCAGCGCTATATCCTTAGAGTAAGAACCTTAGCCAGGGGCGTTGCACAGGGCTATTTTGATTCACGATTAGAAGCTGGTTTCCCCTTGGCGGATAGCAAGATCGCTAAAGAAGTGATAGCAAAACATCAGGGAGAATCACAATGAGTGCTGATTTTCTGATAGAGCTAGGGACGGAAGAGCTACCGCCTAAATCATTAAAAAAATTATCTAACGCCTTTACTGACGGTATTATTAAAGGACTAAAGGACCAGGGGCTTAGCTTTAACAGCTTTCAATCTTTTGCCGCGCCGCGTCGACTTGCCGTTGTTGTATCAGAACTAGATCGACAAACACCAGACAAAGATATTGTTAACTGGGGGCCACCGGTTAAAGTAGCCTTTGATGATAATGGCCAGCCCTCACGTGCGGCTGAAGCTTTTGCCAAGAAGAACAATCTAGCCCTAGAAGATTTAAAATCGCTGATTGAGAATGATGGCCAACAGGACAAACTTTGCGTTCGACTAACCCAGGCTGGCTCAGACACTAAGGGTTTGTTAGCCGATATTATTAATCAGTCGCTTTCTCAACTGCCTATTCCAAAGCGCATGCGCTGGGGGTACAAAAAGGAAGAATTTGTCCGCCCCGCTCAATGGGCAGTGCTTTTATTTGATGGCGAAGTCATTAAGCAACCCATACTAGGCATTGAAGCCTCTAATACCAGTCGTGGCCATAGATTCCATGCCAATAAAGACATACAGATACAATCGCCAAGCACCTATCAACAGCAACTGAAAGACGCCTATGTTATTGCTGATTTCAATGATCGGAAGCAAATCATTCTTGAGGGTGTTACTGAGCTAGCGGAAAGTATCAATGGTAATGCCTGCATAGATCCTGATCTTCTGGATGAAGTCGCCGCACTCAATGAGTGGCCCGTGCCCCTGATGGGAAAATTTGATAAACATTTTTTATCAATACCCTCACAAGCATTAATTTCATCTATGAAAGAACATCAAAAATATTTCCATGTGCTCGACGCTCAACAACAATTATTGCCCGCCTTTATTACGGTGGCCAATATTGAAAGCATTGACCCAGCACAGGTTATTGATGGTAATGAGCGCGTTATTCGGCCACGTCTGGCAGACGCCGCCTTCTTTTATGAAAACGATAAGAAAACAACTCTAGAAAGTCGTCGCGCCGCCCTTAAGAACATCGTTTTTCAGGCAGATCTTGGTTCTGTGTTCGATAAAACCCAGCGCGTAGCGAACATCGCATCGCAGCTAGCGGAACAGATTGGCGCCAATCCGAAATTAGCTCAAAAAGCTGCCGAACTCAGTAAATCAGACTTAGTCACCGATATGGTAGGTGAGTTTGACGATTTACAGGGTGCCATGGGTCGAGATTATGCCCTTAATGATGGTGAAGACCCTCAGGTAGCTGAAGCAATTTTTGAACAATACCTTCCGAGATTTTCGGGTGACATTGTTCCCACCACCGATATTGGCGCCAGCCTAGCACTGGCCGACCGACTAGACAGCTTGGTCGGTATCTTTAGCATAGGGCAACAGCCCTCAGGCTCACGAGACCCCTTCGCTTTACGCCGAGCCAGTCTGGGCGTGCTAAGAATTATGCTAGAACGTAACATTGATCTTAATTTAACCGACCTAATTGCTGCCAGTAGTGCGCAATTTGAGCTTGGCGAGCGCGCAAAAATAAGTGGCGATGAGCTCAAAAAGCAAGTACTCACTTACGTTTTAGAGCGCTTTAAATCTTGGTATAAAGAACAAGGCATGCAAACTGAAGTTTTTTTATCTGTAGCCGCATTATCTCTCAGCAACCCATTGGATATTGATGCGCGTGTTGCGGCCGTACACAAATTTTCATTATTACCTGAGGCGGCTGCCCTTGCCGCTGCCAATAAACGTGTATCAAATATTTTAGCTAAGCAACTGCCTGAGGGGGATTCAGCATCATTAGATCCGTCACTATTACAGGATACTGCAGAGATTCAGCTTGCCGATCAGCTTTTGGCTCTTGAAGAGCAAATTACGCCCTTACTCAGTCAGCGTGACTATAATGCTGTACTGGAGAAACTTGCGGGGTTGCGTGAAGCCGTCGATCAATTCTTTGAAGATGTTATGGTTATGGCAGATGATATGGCTCTGCGCCAAAACAGACTGGCACTGTTAGCCAAGCTACAACAACTATTTATGCACGTTGCTGATATTTCACTACTGGCTCCGGCTAAATAGTATGAATAACGCGGTATGTAGCCTGTTCTGCCGTCTATTTTATCTGTGTCGAACGGCTTTGTTTTACCTTGGCTTTGTTGTCATCACGGTAACCGCAAGCTTTGTCACCTGCTGTTTGTTTTTCCTGCCCTTTAAGCTTTTACAGCGTATAGCTACCACCGGTAATTATCTGGTTATGCTATGGCTGAGACTTAGCTGTAATGTACGCATTAACGTTACAGGCGAACAAAATATACCCAGCCAAGCTGTTGTCGTCTTGAGTAACCACCAAAGCACCTGGGAAACGTTTTTTATGCAGTGGTTTTTCCAGCCGGCAAACGTTATCTTAAAAAGAGAGCTTCTCTGGATACCTTTTTTTGGTTGGGCGCTATTCCTTATGAACCCTATAGCCATTAAGCGCTCTCGGCCTGCATCGGCTATTCGTTATGTTCTAAAACAAGGTACTAAGAGACTGAATGCAGGTAACAATATTGTTATCTACCCCGAAGGCACTAGAGTTGCTGATGGCACGCTGGGTGAATTTAAAACCAGCGGTGCGGCATTAGCCATTCAGGCTAATGCGCCGGTACTGCCCGTATCACACAATAGTGGCGCTTACTGGAACCCAAGTCGATTTATTATTAAACCAGGCATCATTGATATGCAGGTTGGGCCCAAAATACAGCCAGAGGGGCTCTCTGCTAGGGATATTACAGAAAAGGCTCGTGCATGGATTGCAACGAGCCTTAAAAAGACAGCATAAGTCCACCTAGAACGGACTTATAGCAGGCTATACGTCTAAATTAACGACCGATAGCGCATTGGTTTCAATAAAGTCACGACGTGGCTCAACCTGATCACCCATCAATGTGGTAAACATTTGGTCTGCCGCAATAGCGTCTTCAACAGTCACTACAAGCATTCGTCGAGTCTCTGGGTCCATCGTTGTTTCCCACAGTTGCTCTGGATTCATCTCACCCAGTCCCTTATAGCGCTGGGTATTGATCCCACGGCGAGCCTCAACCATTAACCAATCAAGTGCTTGAGCAAACGAACTAACCTCTAGCAAGCGCTCACCGCGCTGAATATAAGCACCCTCTTCCAACAGTCCTTGTAATTGACTGCCTAACTCACCAATCTTGGAGTATTCTGCAGAACCAAATAGGTCTCTGCCAAAGATATGCTTGTGGGGCACGCCATGGGCAGTTATTTCAACAATTGGCGTAAATAAATTACACTCTTTATCCTCTTCGACCAGTACATTGTAGCTGTGGGTGCCGGTTTCAATATTATTGAGTTTTTCTTGGAGTTCGACACACCAGGACTCAACTTGTTTGCGTTTTCCCAGAAGATCGGTACTTAGCGCTGATGTGTAAACCAGCGTTTCAAGCACCTGCTTAGGATAAACAAGGGACATTCTTGCAATTAAATCAGACACTTGTCTAAATTGGCTAACCAGCGCCTCCAAAGCCTCACCCTGCATCGCTGGGGCGGTCTCATTAACATGAAGACTTGCTTCTTCAAGCGCCTTTTGAGTTAAATAAGCCTCTAGAGCAGCATCATCCTTAAGGTATTGTTCGTTTTTACCTTTGCTTACCTTGTAAAGTGGTGGCTGAGCAATAAAAATATGCCCATTTTCTACCAATTCTCGCATCTGTCTAAAGAAGAAAGTCAGCAATAGGGTGCGAATATGCGATCCATCGACATCCGCATCCGTCATAATAACGACTGTATGGTAACGCAATTTTTCTAAATTAAATTCGTGCACCCCAATACCACAGCCCAACGCGGTGATCAGCGTCCCTACCTCAGCACTGGACAGCATTTTGTCAAAGCGCGCCTTTTCAACATTTAGAATCTTGCCCTTAAGCGGCAGAATGGCTTGCGTCTTACGCGCTCGCCCCTGCTTAGCCGAACCACCCGCAGAATCACCCTCCACAAGGTAGAGTTCAGACAATGCAGGGTCTTTTTCTTGACAGTCTGCCAACTTACCCGGTAAGCCTGCGATGTCTAAGGCGCCTTTACGTCGTGTCATTTCACGAGCCTTACGGGCAGCCTCACGGGCACGCGCCGCATCAATCATTTTGCTGACAATAGCTTTTGCTTCCTGAGGAAACTCCAGCAAATAGTCACTAAACTTGTCGCCCATTTCCTGCTCAACCGCGGATTTCACCTCAGAACTCACTAGCTTGTCTTTGGTTTGAGACGAGAACTTAGGATCTGGTACTTTTACTGAAATAATCGCCGTTAAGCCTTCTCTAGCGTCATCACCGGTAGTATTGACCTTTGCTTTTGAACCGATACCTTCTTTTTCAATATAGGTATTAAGGCCCCGTGTTAGGGCAGACCTAAAACCTGCAAGGTGCGTACCGCCGTCCCTTTGTGGGATATTATTGGTATAACACAGGATATTTTCTTGAAAGCTGTCATTCCACTGCAATGCAACCTCAACGCTAGTGCCGTCTTCCCTATCATTATTGAAGTGCATAATCTTATTAATGGTTTGCTTATTAGTATTCAGATAGTCAACAAAAGCGCTTAACCCGCCCTCGTAAGCAAACTTCTCTTCTTCGCCAGTTCGCTCATCGACTAACACAATACACACGCCTGAGTTGAGGAACGATAGCTCTCTTAGTCTTTTGGCAAGAAGATCATAATGGAATCGAATATTAGTAAACGTACCTGGTGATGGCTCAAAAAACACCTCAGTCCCTGATTCTTTAGTATCGCCAATAATTGAAAGGGGCCCATCCGGCACGCCGTGGGAATAGGTCTGCTCGTGTACTTTGCCATTACGACGAATGGTCAGGCGCATACGGGTAGAAAGTGCATTCACTACCGATACACCTACTCCGTGAAGACCGCCAGACACTTTATAGCTATTATCATCAAACTTACCGCCGGCATGCAGGACGGTCATAATAACCTCCGCAGCAGAGACGCCCTCTTCATGCATTTCTGTAGGGATACCACGACCATTATCAGAAACAGAGATAGTCTCATTTGGATGAATAACCACCCTTATCTCAGAGCAGTGCCCTGCTAGCGCCTCATCAATGGAGTTGTCCACCACCTCGAAGACCATATGGTGTAGCCCAGTACCGTCATCAGTGTCACCGATATACATACCAGGACGTTTTCTAACTGCGTCTAACCCTTTGAGTACCTTAATACTCGACGAATCATAATTGGCTTCTTCACTCATAAACTATCCGGTTCCTGTTATTCAACCTTTAGAAAAAACACCATGTTCCACATGGAACAACTGGCTTAACTGTGCATCTATCCCATCAAAATCTTTCTTATCAACTCCGGTGACAAAATACTGGCATTCCAAATGATGCAAATACGCCAATACATCTTTACGGTTTTCATAATCCAGCTCTGCAGGCAAATCGTCAAGTAAAAATACGCAACTATGGCCTATTGTCGCCTGATAATGTGCAGCTTGAGCCAGTTTTAGTGCATACACTAAAAGCTTTGACTGACCTCTCGATAAACTATCCGCCGCTGCAACCCCATCAACATAAACGCGAATATCAGCACGCTGAGCGCCATGCGAGGTAGTCCCAGTAGCAATATCCCTCTCTTTGTCCGCAAGCAAGACATCAATTATCGGCGAATCTTCAGGCCATCCCTGATTGTACTCTAAGCTCACCCTGCCAAGGCCTGCAAAGGCATCTCCCACCGGCTTTATAAATTCCTCCAGCTGGGAAATGTAGGTTTTGCGGTGCTCAGCGACCATTTCATTTAGCGGCGCGAGCTCTTGCGACCATAGCTTTAGTAAATCATCGTCTATTCTACCACGACGAAGCAATTGATTGCGCTGTTTTAATGCTTTTTGAAAGCGCCGCCATAGCTCCGAATAACCATGTTCCACGTGGAACACGCCCCAATCTATAAATTGTCGTCTCTGCAGAGGGCCGCCTTCTAAAAGCGAGAAACTGTGCGCATCGACAAGCTGTATGGGTAACTCTGTGGCAAGCTGTCCAGCTGATGAAAGGTTTTTTCCATCACAACGAGCTTCAAACTCACCCTTGACGGAACGCATCACGCCTAACTGATGCTCGGCATCGGAATCAGGCCTAACAACCCTTCCTGAGACAACCAGGCTCTCTGAGCCCCTGTTGACGACTAGACGCAAATCTCGATGTTTAAATGAGCGCCCTCTGCCCAATAGAAAAATAGCCTCTAGAAGGCTAGTTTTACCACTGCCGTTGGCGCCATAAATGATATTAGCCCTTGGATGACAATCGATACTCACCGCATCAAGGTTGCGAACTTTAGAAACTTCGATACTATTTAAATACACTGTATAGGCCCGATTCAGCCAAGTAACCGCTCTTTATCTCTAAAGACGCATTGGCATCACAACATAGATAGCTTTACTTTTTCCACTAGCATCCTCTACCAGCGCACTACTGTTTGAATCAGCCAATGTAAAGCGTATTTCTGTGCTTTTTAGAACGTTGAGAACATCCAGCAAGTAACTTACGTTAAACCCAATTTCTAAAGTCTCGCCAGAATAGCCTACACTGACTTCCTCTTGAGCCTCTTCTTGCTCAGGGTTATTTGCCACGAGGTGCATTGCACTATCAACCAGCTCAATTCTGACACCGCGATACTTTTCATTGGAAAGAATCGCTGTACGGCTAAAGGCCTGTTTAAGCTGCTCTCGGTCCCCTACCACAAACTTATCGCCGCCTTTTGGCACCACACGATCATAATCTGGGTAAGCACCATCAACTAACTTAGAGGTGAAGCAATAATCTGCCCCGGTGACTCTGATGTGATTAGAGCCAATAGAAACCTTCGCCTCATCATCAGTCAATAGTCTAGAAAGCTCTATAATGCCCTTACGCGGCAATATAGCTGTAATCTTAGTGTCGTCTAAGGTAATGTCACAGACGCCGTCACACAGCGCCAGGCGATGCCCGTCAGTAGCAACGACACGTAGCTGATTATGCGTTACCTCCCACAACATGCCGTTTAAATAATAGCGCACATCTTGTTGAGCCATGGCGAACGATGTCGATTCAATCAGACCTCTTATCATGCTGCCATGGACGTTAAATTGTACGGTTTGCTCACCTTCATCAACACTAGGAAACTCGTTAGCTGGCAGTGTCGCTAGGGTAAAGCGACTGCGGCCACTTATTATCTGCGCCTTACCTTCACTGCTGGAAAAGTCCACTTGCGCACCATCGGGCAATGAACGGCAAATATCTAAAAATTTTCTCGCTGAAACAGTCACCTCACCTTCTTCTGACGCAGAAACAACCTCGGTTGAACCTCTAATTTCAACCTCTAGATCCGTGCCGGTCATTGAGAGCTGGTTACCCTCAAGGCGCAATAGCACGTTAGATAGAATGGGCAGTGTTTGCCTGCGCTCCACAACGCCCACAACAAGTTGTAAGGGGTTTAGAAGTGCTTCTCGCGACAAGCTGAATTTCATGATCTTATTTCTCCACAAATAGTGTTTATTTTGATAATAATTAAGT
>OJDG01000406.1_pt1 | contig 11426 bp, 8 predicted proteins | sample 1592411 | NCBI WGS metagenome assembly OJDG01 (sample SAMN05416759, study PRJEB24817) | seawater metagenome | isolation source: Sea water | place: Canada:Atlantic | collected 2013-07 | reverse complement strand
TAAACATAATTTTTGCTTACATTTATGAGTACATTTTTGAAACAATGTGATATGATATTTCCATTAATATCAACAATCAAGTCTAATGCCAGTGCAAATCTATTTTGTTTCTCTTGTAAACTACATAAGCATTCACTCAATATTGTTGGTAACATTGAACGCTTTCTATCTGGCATATATATTGTTGCAATACGTTCACTAAATGAATCCCATAAATCCAAGGTATCCATCCACAAAGCCACATTACTTATGTAAATAGATACATTATAATAAGATCTGTGAGTATCATAGTTTATAGATATGGCATCATCATAATCAACAGTTGTTTCAGAATCAATAGTAAATATATTATATTTTGACGATATTCGTGTTTCAATATCATATTTTTTCATTATAATATTACTATATTCATCGAATGTTTTCATCTTCAAAATTTTTAATGTGTCTTTGGTAAAATTTTGAATGGATATATTTAAACTTTTACAATATAATTGGTATTCGTAGAAATTATCTAATTTATCTACATCTCCTATGATTTGAGTTAATTCTCCAATAGGATGTTTTGCGTCCCACGATTTGAATTTAAAGTTGACGTACTTATTTTTGAAATTTTTGCTAAATGAACTCCCTTTTATTTCGTAAGGTACTAGAAAATGAGGTAACCTTTTGTCATCGGGAACACATTTGTAGTAAAACTTATTTTTTACTCGACCATATGTTTGATTTTGGCAAACTAATATTCCAGATATATAAGATACATTTCGGATACTAGAATATTCCATACGATAATGTGGTTCTATCAAATGACATTGAAATACATCACCGTCAAACAATTTATTTGCAACGGGATCTAAACTGATATGTTTCTGTTCAATAAATGACAAAGAGTCATAAATTGTATAATCATTGTACGATCTATTATGAATGCTTATTTTGTATGTCCCCTTATATAAAATATTATCTGAATCGTTGCATATACTCAAATCATTTACAGGTGTAAGAAGAGGAACAGCAATAGGAATATCATGAATAGCCTTAGCCACAACTAGCCCATCATCTTTCTTTTCTTTTTTACCATCATCGCCATTAATTTCATATTTTACGCTATTTAATAATTTTGTGAATTCACTCATATTTGTATATAATAAATCTTTTTATATAAATATAATATTCAAAATCTAAATCAATTTTTTGACTTAGTATCATTCATAATCTTTGTAAAAATACCGCCAAATTGTTCAATTAAGATATCAAGCGTATGATCAGGTAACAAAGATATTTTTTCTTTCATTTTTCCTTCCATATTCATCATTATTTCTCCATTTTTTTGTGTTGTACTTAGAATTAAATCAAATGTGAAGAATTTTGTACGAACTTCGCCAACAAAAGTATCCGTTTCACGTAACCATTTTTGGTGAATATTTATTTTAGATAGCATAAATGATGGAATGAATGGTATATCAGGAAGAGCACGATATTTTATGATTTGTGGAAAGTTCAATTCTCTGCTTTTTTCTAGAATTGGAAGAAATTCGATATCACTACCTTTTACAACATCAATATAATTATAAAAGAATTGAGCATTTGAAAAACAATCAATGAATTCATCTTTTGTAAAAAATGGAGTTTTCACAAATTTGATACACGTGTATAATGCGTCTACATGTAACAAAGTGAGTGAGCTTAAAATGATTTGTAATAAATACATATTTAATAATAATATTTAAATTTTAAGCTGATATTTATTTTATTCATTTTTGAACAAACACATTTGATATCTCATTTATTTTAGTAATTTTTGAACACTATTATGTAAATTACTAACTACATTATTATATATTTTTTGTAAAAATAAAACATAATTCATATACGTCATATAGTTATATGATATACTAACATTATATTCACTATCTGGTTTATAAGAATAAAACCATAAAGATGGTATGTATAACAAATCACCAGGTTGCAAAACAACATTTTGAACAGTTATTTTACAATAATTTTTATGATTCTTCATTATTTCATCATTGAATAATGGAATATTTTTTTGTATTTTATTTGAGAAAACATTAGAATCACTATTTAAATTATCTAAATTATCATTTTCTTCAAAATAAGAATGAAATTTTGGTGATATTAATTTAATTGTTAGTGATTCATCTATACAGTGTATAAAATGTCCATAAAATTTGTTTTGGAAAATATGTTGTTCAGCTTCATTAGATAAAGCTTTATTATTGTTGGATAGTAAAATATCATAATCGTAAAAACAAGTAAAACTTGGACGTAGAAAACTATCTTTTGAATATAGCTTTTCAAATAAAGCAGTTTCTTTTAAAAATTCTTGATTGTAAAATGATTGTGTAAATTTTACACTAGAACTATTAGACGCATTAGAAACATCACTAAAATATTGTTGTAATTCTACTTTTTGATCACTAATATGGACATCATAATTTTTAAATTTATTTATTAGTAAATCCCTTTCAAACTGTTTCTCATCATCTGATACACCATATTTATATACAAATGGAATTTTATCATAGCACAATTCATGATATTGATATTTTGTTAATTCATAGTCAATATAAGTAATTTCTTCAACATTGTCACTTACATAAAATTGACGTTTTATATGTAAATAATTTAATCCTATTATTAGAAATATAATTAAAAAATAAATATATTGTACCATTTGCAATATATTCATAATGTTTTTTTGTTTATTTACCGTAATATTTTTTGATGATATTATATTTTTAATTATAATCATCATCTACACAAGGAGCTAAATAAAATTTGAACCAATTATTAGTAAGTTTTTCAATACCACCTTCATCGTTATTATCACTATTTTCAGAAGTTTCTTCATTAGGATTCAATAAATATTTTATTTCAATTGGGATATTATCACTCTGTTGAATACTCAAATATTTTGATATTTTAAATTGGCACATTTTCCCAATAAAGCTTAGATTGAAACTATTAGTAATTTCTTCATTTTCTAGTACTTCATAACTATAAATCTGAGAATCAATAACATTTAGTTCCATATTTCCATTTGATGATTCTGACTTGAACGTTATTTTATTTTCACTACATTTTATTTGTATGTTTTGGAATTCTAATCCATTGAAATCGTCTATAATTTTTTTAAAGTTTTTAGATTCTATAATGATTGATGTATCGTAATCAGTTTGTGGTATTTCTAGTAGCTCATTATCGATATCCATTAATGGCATTTCAAAAAATTTGTCATAATCTTTTGAACCACCATTTATGAAATCAATACCTAATTTGTCAATATTATTTTCTTCATTATATATTCTCAGTGTTTGAGAATCAGATTTTACATTTAAAATTTTTGCTAATAATGTACTATGTACTCCAAATTCAAAATTTTGATCATTATTTGTTTCTAGTTTTTCAAACCATTCACTTGATAGATATAAGTCAAATATTATAATGTGTGAAGAATCCATACCTTGAATATATAAGCGTTCGTTGCTTATCATTAAAACAAATGAATCAGTGAATAGTTTTAGTTTTTTCAAAATTTCACATAAGACGTTTGATTTGGAAGCTGATAATTCAATATTTACATTCATAATTATTTGTTACTATACTTCTAATCTTTGTTTTAATTCAATTTTTTTTATTAATTATTATTTACATTAAATATATTAGATTGACTAATTTAATGTAAATTTATATTTACTGACTTATTTTATCAAATATGTGTATGAAAAATTATATATTTATTCATTAAATTGTTGTTGTACATTTCCTTCTTCAATTGGTGAAGATGGTTCAAAACGTTTTGGTCTTAATTGTTGAGTAGAACGTACTTCACACATAATTGTACCATTATCACAAGGTGCTTTTACTGTGTTTGCTTGGTATAAGTGATTTGAACCTTCGTAATCTTTCACTTGAATATGAATATACTCACCTGCAACTAAATAGCGATATTGTCCATCGGCAATAGTAATTGCAGTATGATGAGTAAAAATATCTTCATTTACTAATGGTCCTTCTTTTACAGTAACATATCCATATCCTTTTTTGTTGTTAAACCATTTTACACAACCTAAATAAAATCCATCTTTATCGTAATCTACGTTTTGGGCACTTGTTGCTGTGTTTTCACTTTGCATTTTATGTATATACGGCGTTGTCTTTATATTTATTATTTAATTATTGTAAATTGTCAATATTAATTCAATATTAATATAATATCAACATAACAGTAATTAATGATTGTAATAAACTACATGTCTTTGATATATTTGTAACTGGATATATATCTCCATATCCTAATAAACATCCTGTGATGACAGAAAAATAAAACCGATTAAATAATTTTTGACCAATTGAAGGTTTTATTTGTTCAGGGTCCAATTGTTGTTCTTTCACAGCGTCTTTTGTTTTATCCGTTGTTTCATGAATCAATTTTTTCTTTTTTTCGTCTTCTATAATTGTCTTGTCATCATACTCTTCATAAGTAGTAAATGATTCATTTATTATTTCATCTACGGATGGTTGTACTTCTTTTTTCACTATTTCATCACGCACAATTTCCTGAAATTTATTGACACCACTAAAATTAACGTCATCTAATAATAAATATACAATTGTGAACATGATAATTGTTGCAAGTAATAATGTAATTTTATGATGATTTGACAAAATTCCTGCTAAAATTTTATTTAATTTTACTAACATATTATAAGTTCATAAAATAAATTAATACATATGGTTTACGAAATGTATCAATTAAATATCTTTCAATTGTTGTCGTGTATGTTCATAAATTTCAAATCCAATAAAATTTACTATTCCCGCTCTAATACAAGTAATTCCTATACCATTGTAAAGGTTACCCTGTAATAGTACTTGTTTCAGTGATAAATTTGTATGGACTTGTAATCGTGATTTAATTGTATCTAATGGATATGTAAATCCCCAAGAACAAATACCCGATAATGCACCAGATACTCCTGGGCTAAAATCATTTTTACGCATTGTATGATATGTTGAAAAGTAACACATATTTGCAGGTACTTCACGTAATGCTACTACGTGTATTTTATTATAGCAATGTTTTAGAATTGGTAAATTTTGTTGTTGAAAATTAATTTTGTAATAGTCAAATGGACATATAAATATTGAAACACATAATCCAGAGCAAAATGAGCTAAAGTAAATATTATTACATTGTTTATATACATTTTCATTGACGAAAAAACCAGACGCAACAGTGAATGGTGATTGCAGCAAAGGAAATTGAATCCCTTTGTATAAATTTTTGAAATTAAGTTCTGGCTTTTTGGATAATAAATCATTTTGATACCATATTTTCATACTATCTAATGGATATCCTATAATTATTTGACTGGTACCACTTGCAATGCCTGCAATTAATGTATCCCAATCCATATATTATTTACATAAATATTTCGTAAGTAATAATTGCTTAAAATATGGTAGAATGAGCCTATTATTTTATAATTCTATATAAAAAACAATGCAAATGAATTTTCACAAAAGACATACAGGTTTAATTAAACCAACATTTACATTGGAACATCGTAATGATAGCATTAACCAAATGTCTCTGAATAATGCACTAAGCAGTCTCCACAAAAAAATAAATGAGTTAGATAAAACAATAAATGTAAAAGATAAACAACAGAATGAAAACGGATCTACTTCTCAATATATTGAGACGATTGTTTTTGATTTACAGAAGAATATTCATCACATGGAGCAACAAATTCTAGAATTGTTCAAAAATTTCGATTTCCTAAGATCAAAATTGTATGAGCAAGAGGATTTAATTTTAAATCAAGATATATTTAATACTGATAAAATAGACAGAAAATATGAAACTATTCCAAATGATATTGATTTAAAGTATATGATTGAACCTCTTATTGAATTAATTTCAACAAAACCCGAGCTATCTGATTATGATGAAGAAACAAGTTATAATATTAATTATTATTCTGACCGATCAAATAATTACGTGAGCTTATATGATATTTCTTACCAATATTTTATTGATTCTTCATTATTAGATAATATTCAGGATTTTGAGTACGATGATACTGCCTTAAATTGACCTAAATAACCAAATAGTGGGACTGATTTATCTAAATAAAGAAGTGTATTACCAGGAACACCAGAATAGTATGCTGGCATAGGGGTTGATTTTGTACTTTCTCCTCCTTGTGTAAGAATTAACGTATTATTTACCCTTTTTAGTTGTGTATTATTTGAATTTGATAGTCTATATTGATTTGAGGAGGCAAATGTCATACCACGTGTACAATTACTCTTTCGTCCTCTTAATATATTTTTTAATTTTTCTCTTTGTGTTACAACAAGTGAATTGTTATTGTATTTCAATGATTCTGCTTTCCTTCTCATTTGTAACTCAGCTAAGTATTCTATACTTGTTTCACGTGGCTTAAGTGTTTCAAATCTTGACCAAGTTCTATTCATTGTGGTAAAAGATTTTAAGTCGCAAATATTCAATCCCAACCCTAATAAATCTTTTGTTGTAATTTCTTTTGATTGTGATGCTACAATTGATGCCTCACTGTAACCAGCATTTCTTAAATCTTCAAATGAAAAGAATTCTTGAATACCTGGTGTAAGTATAACACCTGCTCTAAATAAGTCAAGAGCACTTCTGTTAGCTAATATTAATTCAGCCGAAGAATATCCACCAGGACCAGTAAGAGCATCATAACTATAATTGTAATATTGTTTTAATTTTAATGCTGAAAAATAATACTTTAAAAATGTATCATTTCCTAGATAGCTTGGTTCATCATTACTAAGGTCAATAATGCTACCTGATGTATCAAAAACTATTGCAGCATATAAAGTTACATCTAATTGTAGATCCATCAATCCACGATCTATTCCTTGTAAATGATTAGGACTATTACGTAAATGTAATATGTTATAACTATTTTGTATTGTTTGATAATCATATCCAAATTGGGAATAAGGAATGTTTGGTAAGAACATATCTCCTGAATCATCTATTTCTGTTATACCCATTACAGTCATAACTTGTTTAAATCCAAGTGACCTGACAATAGATTTAATAGTATAATGATATTTCAAACCACTAACTACATTTTCTCCACTAATTGTGATAGCACCATTTGAATCATAGAATAACTCGTGTATACTGTAACCACTATCAGGAGTAGAATCACCATTTGTGTCTTGAATAACATCTAAAATATCTATACCATTTACGGCAATAGTTTCAAATACTTTAAATGTATCATGTAAGTCAAACACATTATAACCTGCTGAGAAGTATGTTTGGGGGCTTTGTAAATCTAAACTAGATAAACGTGTGAAATTATTAATCTCCTTAATTGAATGTGGTGAAAATATACTATTTCCAAATTCTCTATACATTTCATAAAAATGTAACAAAGTGTAACTAGAATCTAATGAAGGGCCAGTAATTATTTGGCTTGATGTATAAAGTGAAACTAGACTATTTGCATTATATATCCAAGTATTTTCTTGTGACTTGTAAGAATAAATACTAAAATCTTTTACACTAAACGCTAACTTAGTATCGCTTTCTGAGTATGTAGCTTGTGTTATTTCTCTTGCACTATATGAAGCGTCAAATATATAATATTTCATTTCGTCTATTGGATCAGTACTATCGTCTTTATTGTAAGTTATATTATCAATAATAGTTTGTAGTGAAATATTTCCTAATGTATTCAATTCCGTTCCGGAGAAATCACTATCGTATAGATTTTGTAATGTATAGTTATTATTTGGAGCTTTATATTCATTAATAATTGCAAGTGTTGTGAATCCTCCTTCATTTCTTAGGTTTTGTGGAGAATACATATTTACATCCCCAAATACGGCAAAATCATTCAAAGTAAAAAGATTTTCACTAGTATTACCACCAATTATGTAATGTGAATCCAATATTTTAGTTATTGTATACAATGCAGAAAATATATAGGTTTTCATTTCATTCGTAGGATTTAAACCATCTATTTTATTATAAATTATATTGCTTATTAAATCTTGTGGTTCTATACCATCATTATTGATACGTTGAATATTATTACGATCAATTCTAAAATCATCATTATTTGTATCATGGGTAATAGTATTCAAATCAAATGCGGAGAAATTATTTTCATACAAACGTTGTAAATTATATGAACCATCATAAAATTCTAAACCTTGAATTATATGCTTTAATGAAAAAATTCCACTCAAATCTTGTGGTCTGTATTTTGTAGTTTCATGTTGTTGTGCATATATACTGAAATCAGCGGGAGTAAAAAGCATATTTGTTCCAAAATTATCATAATTAGCATTAAATATCTCTGTAATGCTATACGAACCATCAAATATATAATATTTCATTTCACTATGTTGGTCTTGATTCTCATATTTATTGTAGATTATATTGCTAACAATTTGCTGTAAAGGAACTTCACCTTGTACATTAAATTCCTCTGCTGTAAAGTTATAATCATAAAGATTTTGAAAACTATATGAGCCATTTCCTTCACCAGTCATTTTAAAGTATTCTAATGCATCCATTATTTCAGCAACACTATACGTTTGACGCAATTTATCTGGCGAATAATGAGTATTTACATATGCTGATGCATAATTACTAAAATCAGTAGGAGTGAAATATATTTCACCATTTTCACGATCAATATATGTTGCTTGAGATATTTCTACTATGCTGTATGACCCATCAAATATGTAATCTTTCATTTCCGGGATGTCTGATGGATTTGAGGTACCATTTGTTTTAATAAATTGTATTTCATTTAACTGCCTTTGTAATATAATGTTCTGTAAACGGAATTCATCTGACGTGAAGTAATAATCATATAAATTTTGAAGTGAAAATCCAGATTCATTTATAATTTCATTCAATGTGTAATGACTACGTAACTCATTTGGTGTATAATATGGTGGAAGTAATCGGGAATTAGAATTTTCGAATGGGAAAGAATCAGGTAAAACAAGCTCAATTGGATAGCTTTGTTGAAATACAATAGTGGGACGTACTGGATGTATTATGTTTGTAAATATTGTAGGTCCTGCTGTTTCGTGAGCACCATAATTATTCATGTTTGCACGTTGATCTGTATTTGGATCACCTATAAAAGCAAAAATATTAAAATCATTTGCGGTGAATAAAGTAGGCTGATTTGATAAATTATTGTAAGTAGCATTTTTTATTATATCAACTGCATAATCCGCACTAAATACATAGTATTTCATTTCATCAATACGATTTTCAGCCTCTTCTGATTTATTAAAACTAATATCATTAATCATATTTTCTAATGTGAAAGAGTTGCGAATATTTTTCAATTCAAGAGCTTTAAAATTATAATCATATAAATCTTGAACACTGAAACCAGCTTCATTAATAATTTGGGTCAATGTATAGTGAGATTTTAATACATCTGGTGTATAATAGCGGAACTGATCCAAGTAACCGAAAGTATAGTAATCGACAGTCTCAAAATCAATATTACTATCATTATTAGAATTTCTATAAGTGCTATTGAAAATATCTCCAACACTATAAAACCCAGAAAAAATATATGTTTTCATATTAAAATTACTTACGCGACCATCAGATGAGTCTGTACTACTTTTACGCCTATTTGTATAGTAGTGATTTAGGGAAGCGTCTAAATTAGAATTATTTGGACCCAGATGGTCAATAATATCTTGTAATGGAATGTTTGCTATATTATTTAAATCTTGACAAGAAAACAAACCATAGTTTATATGATTTGGATCAGGATAAGCATAGTCTTCATATAAAGAACGGATATCTTGTTTATATACATCAATTATTTCAATCATAGAAAAATAATTACTACTTCCGTCTGAATAATATAATAAATCATTTGGTGTATAGTAAGGAAGAAGAAAATCTTCATGAGCTAATGGAGGTCCATTTTCTATTATACCTTTATATGTATAATCATAATAATCATTTAGTGTAAAATTAAATGACTGTATTACAGTGTCCTTTATATCATCACTTATTGAATTAATATTCATGAATGAATCTCCAAAAGAAATATCATTATATTCACTAGAATGATAATCACCTCCTAAGAGATAATATTTTATAGGTTGAACAAAAGTTCCACTTATATCATTTGTATCAATTGGGTTCTTTATAGTAAAATCGATGTTATCAACAAGTTGTTGCAATGTAATACCATAGTCACGATGTAATTCATATGCACTAATGTTATAAATATTGTATATAAAGTTCAACTGATCTACCAGACTAGCCAAGTTAGGCACTATATTAATATAATTAATATGATCTTGTGTTTCTGGACTCTTTCTTATGTTGCTAAAAATTATTTTGCTTTTATCATTGAATAATGTTACATTTTGTGCATCTGTAATAAAATAATCATTATCGTGCGTATGGTAAAAGAAAATTGTAACATCTAAATTCTGTGTATCGTGCCAAGTATTAATAATTGGAAATATAAGACGATTGTTGACATAAGATATATATAGTTGTTTTTTCAATTCATATTTCTCATCATCAGATATAACACTGTTGACTATTTGATCAATTTTATCTGCAATTTTCTCATTCAACACTGATGCTAAATCGTGTAAGTAATAATATTCAGGGTCTATTTGTACATTTAAGTGGATATTAATTAGATCATTTGCTGTTGATAATTTAATTGTACCACTTATATCAAACGTCACTGTTCCATGAAAAAATATGTTTGTAAATTGTAATCGTAATACTTTATTGTCAAATAATTGTGTATCGGTTGGAAAGAATACATCAACTGAATCTGATGACAGAGGATTGTATACTATACCTGTATCTAATGATGAAAATTTTAATGTTTTTTCTGTATTTGAAACTATAAATGATTCATATTGTACTATTGGTGGAATGCGGGTATCAGTATCTATGTTGTTTAATAATTGGTTGCTATTTTTGCCATTTTCATAGTACTCAGGAATATGATTACGTGTTAATCGGATTTGATCATCCATATCTATATATATATTTATAATAATTTGTTTTTTAAGATAACATGTATTATACGTATGTATCTATTTGATTGTATAAATTCTCATAATTATTTATACAATAATATACACTTAGATATGAGTATTTGAACTTTATTTCGATGTGATGATCTAACAATAAGATAAAATCTATACAAATACAATCAAATATTTCATTTGATACAAATTATGAAAAGTCACATTTGTTTATCTTTGTATTATAATACATTGTATCAGGACAACATTGTCCATTAACACAAAGATAACCTGACAAAGTGGGAATCTTCTCAGTATCGGTTTCTTCTTCTAATACTTTGGCACCA
>OJDG01000403.1_pt1 | contig 11469 bp, 18 predicted proteins | sample 1592411 | NCBI WGS metagenome assembly OJDG01 (sample SAMN05416759, study PRJEB24817) | seawater metagenome | isolation source: Sea water | place: Canada:Atlantic | collected 2013-07 | reverse complement strand
GTATAAGAGACAGGATAAGTTATGAGTATATATAAAGTAGATTATTATGGTGGTAGTGTAGAAGTAAAACTACATGACAAACCTCTTATTGGTATGGATGAATTGCGTGAACCTAGTGGGCGTATATCTTGTTGTATATCACCTACTGAGTTTGAAGCGTTTCAACCACACTACTACATAAAATATCAGGAAGAGGATGGTATGGGTGGGTGGCTTGTTGTTGTAGCATGTCAGATTTTTGCCGTTGATCATGAGTACGATGGGTTTATCACTGAGGTAGAGGATGATGGTGGGGGTAGTTGTGAAACAAGAATACACAATCATCACGATACACTTTTAGATAGTGATATATTACAGGAACTAGCCAGTAAAATAGAAGAGGCTGAAGCTGTAATACCTGATATTGGTAAGCAAATTGAAGAAGGCTTACTCAAGCAAAACCCTGGACGTGTTGCATAAATGTCACGTGACATAATGGTAACATTGACTAACACTAAAACTAATAATATAACTTACACATAATATAACATAAAGGAAAACTATTATGAAAAATACAAATAAGAAAATGTCTCAACATAGCATGATACTTAATCACCTTCGTGTATCTAAAGGTATAACATTACGTGAGGCTTTTATAGACTATGGCATACCATCTTTTACTAAGCGTATCTCTGAGCTACGCAAGTTAGGTTTTCCCATTGATGGTATTAAGTGTAGACACCCAGTTACGAACCAAAGATACACACGTTACACATTGGTAGAAGAAAATGCATAAGCTTGACATCTATTGCACACTAACAGGTCAGCATATATGCTACCACACAGCGCGTAGCAGGGAAGACTTGCTACGTCTATATAAAATGTATGATAAAATCAAAGACATAAGGATAAAAATAAAATGACATTTATGATTGAGAAGAACGTACCATTACCACCAACTAAAGATGGAAGAGGTGCACCTAACAAAGGTTACGAAGCATTGCTACAGCACATGAAGGTAGGCGATAGTGTCGTAGTAAAACGTGCTGCCTTAGCTAGTATATACACTCACGCTAAAAAGATAGGCTGTAAGGTTGTCACTCGTAAGGTTGATCAAATTAACAGACGTGTATGGATGTTAAACAAAGGGGATGTGTGATGCCCAACTGGTGTACGAATAGAGTAGTCATTACAGGTGATATAAAAGTATTACGTGCTATGAAAAAGGATGCTGAGAACGACAATCTACTGGAACACCTAGCACCCATCGGTGAATACGACTATGGCGTAGCTAATGCTACATGGAATACCAAGTGGGATGTGCATGATGTTGAGGTTAATCTGTTTGAGGATGGCAAGACATCTAATCTACACCTAGGGTTTGACAGTGCATGGAGTCCACCTACAGGTGCATATGATGTAGGTTCTGAGAGACTAGGTATTAGCATTGAAGCATCTTACTATGAGCCAGGCATGGGTTTCATAGGAGAATATGACAGTACCTTGGGTATAGATGAAACCTATTCTGTTAACTTTGAACAAGAAGATTGGGCAGATAGTATACCAACAGATCTGATCGAAGAGTATGACTTGGATGGAGAGTATGTGTGCTACCAAGAATGGCAGGAGGAAATGGATGGGTGATAATATATTAATGCATCTACTACCATTAACCTTAATGGCTGTATATCTAGGAGGCTTCTTATATATATGGTACAGAAACGCGAGAGGAAAGTAACATGAATATACCCAAGGGTAATGCTAAGCTGAGTGATATCATAGCGTTTTATCTGGTATCTCCTGCCTTTGCCAGGCTATCTGGTGCATCTCAAAAGGATTATGAGATACAACTAGCGGCTGTGATCAGCACACCTGTGGAAGGCAGAACCCTTGGCGACTATCGCTGTACTAATGTTAAGGTAAGGCATCTTATACAGGCATATGATCTCTGGCTCATGACAGGTATACGCACTGCAAACTATCGTAAGGCTGTACTGTCGGCTGCTTGGAAGCATTCCATGCGACAGGACGTGATGATACACAACCCTGTAGCTCTTGTGCCAACCAAGTCTAGTAAACAGAGGCGTGTCTACTGGAGTAGGGATCAGATAAAAACATTTCTTGAGGTAGGTTATAGTGACTTCAGATGGCGTAGCATTAGTCTTATCGTACACATGGCATACGATTGGGGTCAGCGTATAGGCGACATGAGGGTTATAACTTGGGATAAGTTAGACTTAGATCAGTGTCGCTTAGACCTAACACAAAGCAAACGTAATGCTGAGATACATCTACCCATATCTAATGGGTTGTGTGAGATGTTGAGACAACAGAAGGAAGACTTTGAATTCCAGGAATATGTAGCACCTAGGGTTAAGCCAAGGGCAGGTGCATACACACCTTATGATAAGGGTGAAATATCCTTACTTATCAATGAGGTACTAGACGAAGCTAACCTACCCTCTGAGCTTACAGCCATGGACTTGCGCCGTACTGCTGTGACTGAGATGATGGAAGGTGGGGTTGACTTAGTTAATATCATGCAGGTAACAGGGCATAAGAATATACAATCAGTTAAGCCTTATATGGTGAACACATTAAGCGGTGCATCCAAGGCGCTATCAGCGAGAGGGAATGAAGATGAAGATTGATAAACGTTCAGAAGAAGCGGTGTATGTAGAAATAAATGGATGGGTTATATACTTAGAAGTATCCAGTGCAACAAAGAATAAACCCTATGTAAGCAAGTGGAGAGCTGATGAGTAAACATAACTGGCAACAGCACAGGCAATATGCTGAGTCTGTAACAGCACATGGTTCACATCGAGGCGACTGCCCTTTCTGTAGGGGTAAGAATACTTTCTCAGCCTCTTGCGAGTATGGTACATTGATGTATAACTGTTACAAGCTAGGCTGTAATGTAGGTGGTAAGTTTGATACAGACATGACTGCATCTGAAATACGCAGACACTTACGCCCAGCGCAGGAACAAACTAAAAGAGAGGTAGAAACTATGGAGTTACCAGCGCAGCTAGTAGAACCAACACGACAACACACTAAGCACAATAGATTTATGAGGCGTTGGGGTATAGTAGGTAACACCTTCTATGATGTACAACAAGAGCGTGTAGTATTTCCTATATATAATAACCATAAGATGATTGATGCTATAGGTAGAGCAGTAGGTGCTACTCAAATACCTAAGTGGTATCGCTATACAGGTGTAGCAGACTACTACACAGTAGGCGTAGGATCTACTATAGTTATTGTAGAGGATGTTGTCTCTGCCTTAGTAGCTTACCAAGAGTTACCTGACGTTACTTGCATGGCAATCCTAGGTACTAGCATGAATCATAAACACTTTGAGAAGATAGGTGAGTATGACAGGGCTGTGATTGCACTAGATCCTGACGCAGTATCAAAGACTATTGAGTATCGCAGAGAGATAGAACTGTGGACAGGTAACAAAACAACAGCACTAAGTTTGTCTGATGATATTAAGTATCGTATGCCAGAGGATATGGAAAAACTACAGGAGATATGTCGTGGATAACGTAAACAACCCAGCGCATTATGGCAAAGGCAGGATTGAATGTATAGATTATATAGAAGATTTCCTTACCCAAGAAGAGTACATAGGCTACCTGAGAGGTAACATTGCTAAGTACCTACACCGTTGGAGATATAAAAATAAACAAGAAGACCTATTGAAATCACAATGGTATTTAGATAGGTTAATAAAACTAACAGGAAAGGAAGAGACATGATACCAGTATCTATGTTAAGAAGACTGCTTACCAAAGAAGGTTTAGACTTTAAGATTGTCAAAGTTACAGGCAATGTAGCACAAGTAAATATAATTGTAGCGGAGGGTTCGGATGTTCACAGTTGAGTTTGAATCTGATGCATCTATCGTTAAAACTTTAGATCAAAAAGGTAAGCATGAAGATGTTGAGGTTATCTTTGGAGATGAGGGTATGGTATACATAAGACAGTATGATCCTGAGGAAGACGACCATCAATTAATTATCATGAGTGGTCAGCAGTGGATAGACATTATGGCTGCGTATAAGAGTAGTGCAGGTTCGTACTACGTGGAGCTTAAACACGAGTGATGAGTAGCACTTAAAGATATATAATATATTGTTGTAGGAGACAAAAATAATGATGGAATTAGCACTGATTAAAACGTTACTTGACCGTAGCTTTTATGACCAACACAAGGGTATACGTTGCCCCGATAAAATATTTAGTAAGGATGTACGTAAGATTAAACAGGCACTTGATGGTGCTATGGAAACCTATGAGGGTGACCTAACTGTTGCGGATCTAGAGGCTGTGTTCAATAGAATGAATGCAAGTCTTACCACAGCTACACGTGGTGCGTATGAGGATTTGTTTAAACGCATATCAATTACTGAGCCTATCAAAGAAGAGATAGCACAGGATACACTATCACAATTATTCCAACAGCATGTTGGTGATCGTGTAGCAAACCTAGGGTTTGATTTTGTTAATGGAACAGAGGATAGTTTAGAACCTCTGCGACGACTACTAGAGGAATACAAAAATGATTTTACTCCTAATCTACGTGTTGACTGGGATGATAATAGTCTTGACACAATACTTGATGCAACGCTTCTGGAATCCCGATGGAGCTTTAACATATCTTCCTTGGCTCGTAGGGTGGAGGGTGTTAGTGGTGGTCACCTTGTATTGGTTGGCGCTCGTCCCAATACTGGTAAAACTTCTTTCCATGCCAGTATTATAGCAGGTGCACAAGGCTTTGCCCATCAGGGTGCTAAGTGTATTGTACTGTGTAATGAAGAGGCATACACTCGTGTTGCTGCAAGGTATATCAGCGCATCATCTAACATGACTATGAAAGAAGTTAGAGAGAACAAAGCCCTGGCACAGAAACGTTATGAGCCTATTAGAAGTAACGTCTTGTTCAAGGATAGTACAGGTAAGGGTATGGCATGGGTTGAGTCTGTTGTTAAACAAGAGAAGCCTGACGTTGTAGTATTAGACATGGGCGATAAGTTTGCAGACATAAGCAGTGAGAGAAGTGACATCACACTCAAGACTGCTGCTATCCATGCACGTAACATTGCTAAGCAGTATGATTGCTGTGTGATCTGGATGTCACAACTATCTGCTGAAGCGGAAGGTAAGGCTGACCTTAACCAAGCGATGATGGAAGGATCTAAGACAGGTAAGGCAGCAGAGGCTGACCTAATGGTCCTGATAGGTAAGACACAACAAACTGAGGGAGAGGACGAAGATCCAGTTCGTTATCTAAACTTAGCCAAGAATAAGTTGAATGGGTATCAGGGTAAGATCACCTGTGTATTGGATGGATCACGCTCTATCTTTTCAGCTTGAGGTAAGACATGAGAATAGTATTAGATGTTGAGAACAGCACAACAAAACGCAATGGCAAAGATCACATGGACCCTTTTGAGATTAGTAATCACCTAGTCCAAGTTGGTATGGTTAATGCAGACAACCATGATGAACTATATACTGTAAATATAGACCATGATGAATCTAAGGATGTGTCAGGCGCTGGGCATAAGCTAGTGCAGGACGTACTAGACTTAACAACATTACTTATCATGCACAACGCGCAGCATGACTTGATGTGGTTGTGGGAGTCAGGCTTCAAGTATGATGGCTTGATCTACGACACAATGTTAGCAGAGTATATACTTGATAGAGGTCAGCGTAATCCTTTAAGCTTAGGTGCTTGTGCTGAACGTAGAAAACTAGAGGTACAGAAAGATGATACACTTAAAAGATATTTTAAAGAAGGATACACTACAAATGAGATACCGTTGGATGAGCTTACCTATTATCTTAGGTGTGACTTGCTTTCAACTAGCTGGTTGTTCCATAGTATCGAAGCAGACTACGCCGAGCCAGAGTCTAGAGGTCTCAGAGTTATTCGAGATACAACCTTTACCACCTGTAAGACCCTCACCCGAATGTATATGTCAGGGATCAGGGTGGATAGATCAGCCCTTGAAGAAGTAAGAGTAGAGTTTGAACAAGAGAAGGCAGAGATTGAAGATAGACTGCAGAAGAAAATACGTAAGCTTATGGGTGACACACCTATAAACCTTAACAGTCCTGAGCAAATGTCACAGGTAGTATTCTCTCTACGTATGAATAACAAAAAGGAATGGGCTGATCTGTTTGAGTTTACATCTACAGTTGATGAGTACAAGGATGCTGTTAGAGCAAACTCTACACCTGTATACAGAACAAAAGCATTTACATGTCCTACCTGTGAGGGGCAAGGCAAGACGTTTAAAACAAAGAAGGATGGTACAAAGTATGCTAGACCTAACAAGTGTACCGACTGTAACACGCGAGGCTTTCAGCTAACAGAAACAAAACAGATTGCTGGTCTCAGGTTTACTGCACCTAACAAGGGTTGGATTAGTGCCAATGGTTTTAGTACAGGTAAAGATAACCTAGAGGTACTCGCTGCTACTGCAAGAAGTAATAACATGGCAGAGGCTGAGTCTTTTCTTATAGATCAGAGACGTTTGTCTGCTATCAGTAGCTACCTAAGTTCTTTCGTTGAGGGTATATCAAACTATACTAAACATGATGGGTTCTTACATGTAAGTTTAACGCAACACATAACAGCTACTGGACGTTTCAGTGGGCGTAACCCTAACATGCAGAACATGCCTCGTGGTGGTACGTTTCCTGTGAAGAAAGTCTTTGTTTCACGGTGGGAAAATGGAAAGATTATGGAGGCTGACTTTGCTCAGCTTGAGTTCCGTACTGCTGCGTTCCTAGCACAAGACGAGACTGCTATGAAAGAGATTGACACAGGGTTTGATGTGCATAGTTACACTGCTAAAGTTATTACAGATGCAGGTCAGAAGACTTCTCGCCAGGATGCTAAGGCTCATACATTTGCACCCCTCTTTGGAGCTACTGGGTATGGAAGATCTAAGGCTGAAGCCGCCTACTATAAACACTTTATAAAAAAGTATGAGGGTATTGCTGCATGGCACAAAGAGTTAGGCGATGAGGCATTACGATTCAATAAGATAACTAATAAGTCAGGGAGGCAGTATGCTTTCCCTACTGTAAGACGTAGGGATAATGGTATGCCAAGTCACTTCACAATGATTAAGAACTACCCAGTGCAAGGGTTTGCTACAGGTGATATAGTACCTATTGTGTTGAATGAACTTCACGAATTGTTACAACCATACAACTCTTGCGTAGTTAATTCAGTACATGACAGCATGGTGATTGACATACACCCTGATGAAGAACAACAAGTCATTGATATTATTGAGCTACTTAACAACGACATCAATGCACTTGTAAAGAAAACATATAATGTAGAGATGAATGTACCATTACTACTTGAAGCAAAAATAGGATCAAACTGGCTTGACACAGTTGATATATAATGTATAACTAGGAACTCTTTTAATCTATAGAAAGGTATAGAAATGAGCAATGAACTATCAATAGCAAACGAACGAGGCCAATCAATGGCAGAACTTATGGGTGTATCTGCATCCACAGGTGACTCAACACCATCCATATCACGCATGGGTATGCTACACTCACCCCTTATGGGAGAGATAGAAGTAGGTGGTAAGGCAATTAAGACTGAGGTAGTACCAGTAGGTGCATTTATCCTCAAGCGTGGCGACGAAAAGATCTACAGTAATGGTATCACGGTGCGTGTCTTCGCCCAGCGCCAACAGTGGCAACGTTGGAATAGTGAAACAGAAGAGATGGAGAAGTCTGTCTTAGCTAACTCACTCAATGGTGATATGAAGGACAGCCTAGGTGGTTTCAACTTAGGTAGACCATCAGGTTGGATCGAAGACTTCCAAGCTTTAGATGATGCTACTAAGCAGATTATCCGTAGCGTTAAGCGTGTCAACGTTTACTACGGTACAGTAACACTTGATGATCCTATCAATGAGAAGGGTGAACCTATTGATAAGGCTTCTTATAAAGACGTACCATTTGTAATGGACGTTAAGAACCGCGACTCACTAAAGAGTATCAACGGTGTGTTGAGTGTACTGAAGCGAAAGAACCTGCTGCCTATCATGTCTACTATTAAATTCATGGGTGTAGAAGATAGCATTCCAACAGGTGCTAAGTTTGGTAAGATCAAAGCAGCATCAGGTGATAAGGTTGATCTTGGTGAGGGTGACAATGAGATGTTAAAAGATTTCATTGAGCTTATTGAGTACAGCAATGGTAAGATCTTAGACTTATACCATGACAGGCTAGACAAATCTATGTCTGCTGATGATGAGTCTGTAGTGTCTGACATTATCAATAACGATTTTGTTGAGGTAAACACATGAATCACCCAGCAGAATTAGCAATCTACAGTTTTCTGCAGAAGGCTTTGGCTGGTGAAGCAAACATGACAGAGGCGGTAACCAAACAGGTTGCCGCTGATGTTGAGGCGGCGTTGAACAAACAGTTTAACTCACCTCCGCGTGGCGACTTCCGCTTACGTATGTCTAACATTGGTAAAGCACCCTGTCAGTTATGGTTTGAAAAGAATGATCCAGAAGATCGTAGACCTTTTCCACCACACTTCTTAATGAACATGATCCTAGGTGATATAGTTGAGGCTGTGTTCAAGGGGTTACTACGTTCAGTAGGTCAGGATTTTAAAGACAATGATGTAGTCACACTCAAGCTACCCAATGGTCAAGAGATCAAGGGTGAGTATGATATGGAGATGGATGGAAAGATTGACGATGTTAAGTCTGCATCCCCTTGGTCATACACTAATAAGTTTGAAAGCTTTGATACACTCAACAACAAGGATAGCTTCGGCTATGTATCACAGCTTGTAGGTTACGCAGAAGCTGCAGGAAAGGGTGTAGGCGGTTGGTGGGTAGTCAACAAAGGCAACGGTGAGTTTAAGTATGTAGATGCATCTGAGGTGGACAAGGAGGCTGTTATAGATAGCATTCAATCTACTGTGGATTACATTGAGAGTGATGCACCCTTCAAGCGTTGCTACGAAGCAGTACCTGAGACATACTTCAAGAAAGCTAGTGGTAACTTAGTACTAGATAAAAATACCTGTGGATGGTGTGACTTCAAACACAAGTGTTGGGATTTAAACGAACAACCCTCTCGTGTTTACAAGGGTAAGAAAGAACCACCTATGGTAGAGTATGTACACATAGGAGATGGGCGTGGTTCGTAAACACAACAGAAGAAACTATCGTAGTGGCCTTGAGCTAGAGGCCGCTACATTCTTAGAGACACGACAGAAGATTGTATCCTATGAAAAGTTAAAGATAGAGTGGGAGGATTTAAAGTATCGCACCTATACACCAGACTTCGAATTGGATAACGGTATCATAATTGAGACCAAAGGATTATTTTCGGCTGGGGATCGTCGCAAGCACATAGAAGTACAGAGGCAACACCCTAAGCTTGATATACGTTTTGTATTTAGTAATGCAAACTCTAAGCTTTATAAGGGTGCTAAGAGTAGGTACTGTGATTGGTGTGATAAGAATGGATTCAAGTGGGCACACCGAGTTATACCAGAGGGTTGGCTTATAGAAAAAGGTAAGCGTATGAAAGAACAACGTGTGAAAGTAAAGAGGAGAGAGTGATGGGCTATGAAGTAAAACCTGGAGACCTTGCTATTATACTACACCCTATCATGGAAGAGGGTAAGTGGACAGGGCAAATCAAGACAGGTCTAGTATTTGGTGAGGCTGAGACACATGATGGCATGAAGGCAGCACTAGAAGAAGCTCTTACTATGGCTGCAGCTCAAGCATTTTTAGATATGTATCCTGATGCATGGGAGGACTTCGCAGATCTACGTAATGAACTTTTACAAGAGATCTTTCCAGATCAATATGCAGAAGCAAAGGCTGAGGATGAAGAAAGAAATGGCTATAAGTTAGATGATAATGTAATATTACTTAACCGTTGGACTAAGACAGAGGGTAGCGCATGAAAAAGTTTAGTGTTACTTTCTTAGCAAAGGTAGATGATAAGAATAATGTACTATCATCCTGTGAAGATAGCCATGAAAAAGACATACACGATCTTATAACAGATGTTATATATGATGTAGATGATATAAGTATAGAAAATTTAAACGTTAAGGAAAGAAAATGATTGCTAGAGAAGACATAGAAGCAATAAACAATCTAATAGATTCAACACCAACAGAGTATTCTGATTTTGTTGAGAGTATGATTGTAACAAAACCTGAGGACAGACTAATGGAAAACCTATTAGGTCTGTGTGAGGAAGTAGGAGAGTTACATGGTAAGGTAAAGCGTATGTTAAGGGACGGTACGTTTGATGAAGAGGCCATACTCAATGAGAGTGGCGACGTATTGTTCTACAATATTGCTATAGCTAATTACTTTGGTAGCAACCTGCAAAATTTAATACAGAGGAATATGTATAAACTAAATAGCCGCGCTGCACGTGGTGTAATAAAAGGGTCAGGAGACAACCGATGAGTAACCAACTACCAACCGACTACCAAGCGTTCATTCACAAGTCACGCTATGCTAAATACTTTGATGGCAAAGGCCGTGAGTCTTGGGGAGAAACAGTAGGACGCTACATGGATAATGTAGTCCGCAAGGCGCTGGGCGATGAAGTAAATAGAATAGTAGATAACAAAGACATACAAGATCTTGAACAGGCTATAATAGGACAAGAGATTATGCCTAGTATGAGAGCGATGATGACAGCAGGTCCTGCTTTAGATCGTGATAATACAGCTGGATATAACTGTAGCTACTTACCCGTAGATGACCCTAAGTCCTTCGATGAAGCTATGTATATCCTTCTCTGTGGTACGGGTGTTGGCTTCTCTGTCGAGAGACAGTTCATCAAAAAGTTGCCAGAAGTTCCTGATCTTTTCGACAGTGAGTCTATCGTCGTCGTTAAGGATAGTAAGGAAGGTTGGGCTAAAGGATTCCGTCAAGTTCTCGCACTCCTATGGGCTGGTGAAATACCTAAGTGGGACATCTCTCAGGTTCGTCCTGCAGGTGCAAGACTTAAAACGTTTGGCGGTAGAGCATCAGGACCAGCGCCATTAGTAGAGCTGTTTAACTTTGCTGTAGCTACCTTCAAGGCAGCACAAGGGCGTAAGCTTAGCTCTATGGAATGTCATGACCTTATGTGTTTCATAGGACAGATTGTTGTTGTTGGTGGAGTACGCCGTAGTGCTATGATTTCATTGAGTAATTTATCTGATGATCGTATGCGCCATGCTAAGTCAGGCTCATGGTGGGACAACAATCCTCAACGTGCTTTAGCTAACAACTCTGTAAGCTACACTGAGAAGCCTGACAGTCTGTCATTCATGCGTGAGTGGATGGCTCTAGTTGAGTCAGGCTCAGGTGAACGTGGTATCTTTAATCGCCAGGCTTCTAAGAAGCAAGCAGCTAAAAACGGTAGACGTGACCCTAACTATGAGTTCGGAAC
>OJDG01000401.1_pt1 | contig 11484 bp, 11 predicted proteins | sample 1592411 | NCBI WGS metagenome assembly OJDG01 (sample SAMN05416759, study PRJEB24817) | seawater metagenome | isolation source: Sea water | place: Canada:Atlantic | collected 2013-07 | reverse complement strand
TACACACTGCATATCGTCGGCAGCGTCAGATGTGTATAAGAGACAGGTCTAGGAATATCTCTTTCTTAGCGTGCGGCTAGATTGCAGGGAGGAGCTTAATCATGCCCATATCTGCTGAACGGCTTCATTGCCGAGAACAAGCTCACCCTCTACGGATGCCTGATCTCATGGAAAAATGACTCAGTGCCTGCGAAGTAAGGCGAAAAATCCATTCGTGGGTGAAATTGCTTTAAAGGGAAAGGTGAATTTTCAGTAAAAACCCATTTCAGGCCGACCGATTCGCACAGCGCGTAAGCCGCTGCGATGTCCCAGACTTTTACACGATAGTCGATCACGCCAGTCAAATAACCCGTCGCCACATAAGCTGCCATCAGCGCGCCACTACCGATACAGCGCACTCGATATTTCGACATGAGAGGCGCTAATTTTTCTAACTGTTTGGACGACATCGGAAAGTGCAAGCCGACCATCGTCTGCGCATCGGCCACAGTCGCATCACGATCAATTTTCTTCTGGTTTCTAAATAAACCATAGCCCACACCCCCCTCCAGCAGATCCTCTGTGCTGTGGTCATAGATAAAGCCATACACCGGCACCCCATCTAGCAAGAGCGCAAGCGAGATCGCGCAGAAAGAGCAGCCCAAGGCGTAATTATTGGTGCCATCGATCGGATCGACCACCCAAGCAAAGCGAGCTTCCAAATCCAGAACCTCGTCGAGTGGGCTAGCCTCTTCGCTACAATAATCATCCTCAGGGAAGTCCTGCCGCAACTCTACAAAAATTTTCTCCGAAATCGCGAAGTCGGCAAAAGTCACCCGCGTATCGTCCTCTTTCCACTCGCTGGAAACATCGCCAAACTGACGCCCGAAAAACGCCACCTGATCACGAACAGCCACTCGTCCCGCATTGATTCGGTGGCGCATCTGAGCTTCGTATTGAGCTTTGGCTTGGCGGTTCATATCTCTGACAGCAGAAAAGATAAATCCAATAAGGCGCAAGACCCCGCGCGATCTAAACAATCATTCTGTTCGTGTAAATCAGCCATATTGATCATAAAGAAGCTACTTAGCTAAGAGCTACTCAGTCGGTATAAAGCGCTCCCAAAAGGGAATTTCTAGTGTTTTTTCCAAGTCTAAAATACGCTCTAGAATAATACCCTTTTGGGCAGAGGGTGTATTCGGTAGTTGAATGTACAGATTCTTAAGAAAATCATAAGCCTCTATATAAAGCCCTTGTTTACGTAGGAGTTCTGCATGTATGCGCGCCGCAAAATAAGGCGCATCATCTTGCTGAGAGGCCCGGAGGAACCACTTCGCCGCCTTGGCATCGTCTTTAAGGCGGTTAAGGTAAATCTGAGCTTTCTCCAAATAAAGCTTGGCATTATCAGGGTGAAACTCGAGCGCTTGATCAATCAGATCAAAAGCTTGCGCAGATTGTTCCAGATCAATCGCCTGCTGACGCCCCTCGGGGACGTCTGAATAGCCACCCTCCTCTCGTATCCGCCAATTGGGTACGTCGTAAGCGATCATGCGACTGCCATTGATCCAGAAAAAGTCTGGTCTGGGGTCAAGCGTCGTCACCAGTCGCACCATCGAGTCAAGCTTTGCGCGGTCTTTACGTTCCCAGATCGTATTGGTTCGTATCCAAAGGAAATCCGCAAGAATCGCGCGAAAGCCTCCGAGCACACCGATGACCAAGCCTTGTCCTAGTGCACCCTCAAGCGCTTCAAGATTCATTTCGGACTGACCCGCTTTGACCGATTGCCAAGCAGGTGCTTCAATCGGGCGCATTAGTAAGCCAAGCAATACGAGGATGAACAGAATCGAAACGATTCGGATCAAGCGCATTAGAAATGGATGTTGCAGAAACTTCACGATCAAATAACAGGTCCTATGGGCTTAAGTTGTGAAGCCTGCTGCGAAGAACCACGCTTGGGCGGACCCCACAAGTAACGCTCCTATGAATGTTTTCTTTCTCTTACGCATCTCCTAAATCTCTCGGCGGCGAAAATTCACTTGAGCGAGTAGGATGAAGGCTACTACGTAGATTGCACCGTAGCCTGTAATCTGAAGAACAGTGCTCACCGCAGGCGCTTTTTCCACATCAAAGACGAGTTGATCACCAATGTTGAAGAGCTGAAAATTCGGAAAAATAAGGCCAAGCCCTAAGACAAGAATACGCTCCCATCCAGCTTCCATGCTCGTGTAGGCATCGCGTGCGATGTATTGAAGTTGGCAAATAACCAGCATAAAAAAGGAGACCACAATTGTGTAGAGATTCGTATTGGAGAAACTCGCAACAAAGAGTGTGAATGCTGCAAGTATACCAAACTTCATCCATTGCAGAAAACCGAAGAGGAAAACATCGCCGTAGCGAATCAGCGAGCCATTCAAAATAAGCTCATTACCGAGGCGTTCGAGTAAGGCCATTTCGCGCCAGTATAAAATCCCGCTCAGCACCAGCGTAATGACCAAGGTAAAGCAGAGCAGTAACAAGTGCGCACCGAGGAACTTACCCGCCAAGAACTCCAACTTATAGACAGGCTTGGCTAAAATAGTCAGTGCAGTACGGTTTTCCATCTCATTAAAAAAGAGCTGCGTAGTCGCTGTGATCGAAAGAATCGAACCAAAGAAGAAGAGCGCTCCGAAACCGAAATCCGTAATGAATTTCAGCTCCCCTGCACCGAAATCGAACTGCTGAAAAAATGTCGAACTGCCCACCAGAGCGATTGAGATCAGCAACAAAGAGTTGAAGAATTTCTGTCTCACGGCCTCTAAGAAAGTCGTGCCTGCGATCAAGCGGATGCGTGTGAATGAATCGGTGATCTTCATGATTCTTTGTCTCCTTCCTGCTGGGTCGCATGTTCATTCTCTCGCTCATGAACTTCCTTTAAGAAATAAGCATCTAAGCTCAACCTTGGCTTCTCAACTCGGGTTAGACGGCCACCTTGCGCCTTGATCTCTGCTTCAACTGCAGCACGACCGTCTGCGCTGAGCCCTTGCACGACGAGCGACTCTGCATCTTTTTCTTCGACGAGATCGTCGACCCGTCCCTCACGCACGAGCTTTCCGCGATGGAGAATCGCTACGCGGTCGCAAAGCCCTTCAATTTGTGCGAGCAAATGAGAAGACAATAAAATAGTTTTACCACGGCGTTTAAGCTCGCGGACTATCTCTGCGATTGCCGCCGAACCAAGTGGGTCGACTCCTGCAGTGGGTTCATCCAGTATAACAAGTTGAGGATCATGCACCAAGGATTGTGCGAGTCCAATGCGCTGGAGCATACCTTTCGAGTAGGTGCCAACCCGACGGTCAGCGGCTTCAGTCATACAGACGAGTTGTATCGCTGAATCAACCGCCGCATCAATTTCTGAACGCGACACCATACAAATACGTGCGTAGTAGCGCACGAGTTCACGCCCTGTAAGGTAGCGATAAAAGTAAGGTGCTTCGGGCAAGAAGCCGACACTACGGCGGGCATCGACTAATTTGCTTGGCCTGCCATAAATCTCGCAAGTGCCCGTCGAGGCTTCAAGCAGACCTAATATAATTTTAATCGTCGTGCTCTTGCCAGAGCCATTAGGTCCGAGCAGTCCAAAAATCTCGTTATCGCCCACTTCAAGACAGAGATCATCGACGGCGCGCAACTTCATACCACGCATACCGACAGCGAAGTCTTTAGTTAAATTCTGGATGCAAATTGCGGGGGTAGCCATTGAGATGATAATTATTCAATGCGGAAATTTTGGCAAGTGCGGTCGCCGTTGTCTATTTTGATTTCACTCTCTTTGATGTAGTTTTTCAATTCAGACTCCACTTCGGTCTGAAAGGCGACCACTTCAGACTCTTCTCCCTCTGCGTAAAGATGCACCCGGCCGTCAGCCACGTTCTGGACATAGCCTGTCACATCAAAGCCCTTAGCCACGCCCACAGTCTGGTAACGAAAACCTACGCCTTGCACATGGCCTTCAAACCAGCAGTTCATCTGAAAAACACGATTATCCATAATAAACAAAATTTTATAGAATCCCGATAGTTGCAAGTGCATTAGAGCCTTGTCTCAGTGCTTTTTAAGCGCAGTCATATCTGTTCGCACATGCCAGACGCCTCTTCAGATCTTACCAAACCGACACTCGTCGATATCATATTGCCACTTGAGCAATCTGAGGATACTGAGGCGCAAAAAGCTGCCGTTGCCGCAAAACTAAATACAAAGATCTCGCAGATAGTCGAACTGCGCCTACGCAAACACTCTATCGACGCACGCCAGCGCACGATTAAGGTGCAGTTGCGCTTTGAAGTTGGGCTCGGCGAATCACTCACGCCAGAACCTGAACTGCACCCAAAATACCCAACGGCATCATCCGATGCAAAGAAAGTTATCATCGTCGGCTGTGGTCCCGCGGGGCTGTTTGCCGCTTTGCGCTGTCTGGAGCTTGGGCTGAAACCAATAATCCTCGAACGTGGTAAAGACGCCTCTGCCCGTCGATTTGATCTAGGTCCAATCCTGAAAGAAGGTCGGGTGATCGAAGACTCCAACTATTGCTTCGGCGAAGGTGGCGCGGGCACTTTTTCCGACGGCAAGCTCTACACCCGTGCTACGAAGCGTGGCCCCGTCCGGACAATCTATGAAACGCTCGTCGCCCACGGTGCGCCCGAACGCATCCTTATCGATGCGCACCCCCACATCGGCTCAAACCTCTTACCAAAGGTCGTCATGGCGATGCGCGAATCGATCCTTAGCGCGGGCGGCGAAGTGTATTTCGGCACAAAGGTAGAATCATTCATCATCCATGAGAGAAAAATGGCTGGCGTGCGCACCACCGATGATCGTGAGTTTTTAAGTAGCCAAGTCATTCTCGCTACTGGTCATTCAGCGCGCGACATTTACGAGCAACTGCACGCACAAAAGGTGCAGCTAGAGCAAACACCGTTCGCAGTCGGCGTACGGATCGAACACCCGCAAGCACAGATCGACAGTCTTCAATACCACACGCCGCAAGGTCAGAAGCGCTCCGCGCTATTGCCTGCAGCTAGCTATCGACTAGCCACGAAGATAGACAACCGCGGAGTCCACTCTTTCTGTATGTGTCCGGGTGGCTTTATCGTGCCGGCTGCCACGGAGAACGACGAGGTGGTCGTTAACGGCATGAGCCTCGCTCGACGTGACTCCCCTTTTGCCAATAGTGGTATGGTCGTCACGGTAGAGCCGGAAGATACCGCTCCATTCGTCTCGGAACATGGCGTCCTAGCAGGTATCGCCTTTCAAAAATCGCTTGAACGCGCCGCCAAGCAGCACGGAGGCGGCGGTCAAGTCGCTCCAGGGCAACGGGTCACCGATTTTCTCATGTGCAAAGACTCCGCCGATCTTCCGAAAACCAGTTACTTTCCTGGCATAATTCCATCACGGATTGACCAGATTCTACCTGAGTGGATCACAAGCCGTCTGCGTCGCGGACTTAATATATTCGGCAAACAAATGCGCGGCTACATAACCGAGGAATGTAATCTGATCGGCTTCGAAACTCGAACAAGCTCACCCGTACGCATCCCGCGCGATGAACGCACATTGCAACACTCAGAAATTAGCGGCCTCTACCCCTGCGGCGAAGGGGCTGGCTTTGCTGGCGGCATCGTAAGTGCTGCACTTGATGGTATGCGTTGCGCGGAGGCAGCAGCAGAAAGTAGGGGCTACACTAGTCAAGACCGTCGAGCCCCAGAACCAACAACGACTCCGTCTTCACAAGTGAAGCCCCAACTCAGCTCATGATCGGCCTCATCGAAAATACAGGTGGCGGTGAAAATAAATCACCCCATATGCCAAAAGGCTACCTCTTCGCTCTCGTCGAGAGCATCTTCAAAGAGGGCGGTTACTTACAAACCGAAATGCAGCTTGATCACCGCGCGGAACAAGCGGCCATGGCAGTATCGGTCGCCACCTCGCTGGAGTCCGACCAACCGCTTCTCTTTGAAGCTGGCACAGGCGTAGGTAAGAGTCTCGCCTATTTAATTCCTGGTATCATCCACTCCGTCGATAGCGAACGCCCATTCATCATCTCTAGCCACACGATCAGCCTTCAGGAACAAATCCGAGAGAAGGATCTTAAAATTTGCCGCAACCTTTTCACCAAAGTTCCCGAACTGCGCCGCTACGGTGCGTTCAAGACTGCCCTAATGGTAGGAAAGGGGAACTATTGCTGTAGCACGCGCCTTAATAACGCACTCAAAGATGCCAAATCGGCCAAGCAGACCGAGATGTTTAAAAGCGACGAACGCGCCGACCTCGTCCGTATCGCCACGTGGTCGGCCGTAGCGAAGAACGGCGTCATTCAAGAACTTTCTCCTCCACCGCTACCCGAGGTCTGGGATGCAGTCAATGCCGACAGCTCCACTTGCTCTCGAAAGAATTGCGATTCAAATATCTGTTTCTACCAACGTGCCCGCAAACAGTTACTTTCGGCTAACTGTGTAATCGTCAATCACAGTCTCCTTTTCTCTTTAATCAACGCAGGCATGCAACCTGAAGGTGATGCCAAAGGCATTCTTTTGGCCGACGACTTTGTCGTGCTCGACGAAGCCCACCGCCTACCTGCGATAGCTACTGACCACTTTGGTACTCACGTCAGTTCCTTTGCTGTGGATAGGGCACTCAAACGCATCTACAATCCCCGCACCAATCGCGGTATCCTCAAGCGTGAGGGTCAAGCCTGGGACCAAGATGCTGTTGCCAATGCGCTGGATGCCGCCCACGAATTTTTCAACTATCTAGGCGACACCTATCTTACCAAAAACCCGATTCAGCGCATCCACAAACCCGACTTCTGCGACAACATACTGACAGGGCCGCTCAAAGAAGTGACGGAGCGCCTAGGTGCCCTCATTCAAAAGAGCGACGATGAGCGCGCCCAAGACGAGCTACGAGACCATCGTCGCCGTATCCTCGGCTACCGCGATGCGATCAACGGTTTCATCACTTTCGCCGATGAAGACCATGTGCAGTGGCTTGAACGCGGTGGCAAGAAGGGACAAAGCGTAACACTTCGTAGCGCCCCACTGGACGTAGCACCTTATTTGCGAAAATACGTTTTCCAGCGCGGCACCTCAGCGGTATTAACTAGTGCCACCCTCTCCGACGGAAAAAATATGGATGCGTTTCAAGAAACCGTCGGCGGGCAAGCAGCAGAAAAAGAAATCGTGTATTCGCCTTTCAACTACACGAAGAACTGTCGCATCTACATTGCCAGCGACGCCCCGCAGCCTGAACCGGGGCAAGGGCGTCTCGACCTCGACTACCTCGCCAATATGATTTGCTGGTGCGCCCGTCACGTCGACGGCGGTACGCTGGTTCTCTTTACTAGTCACTTTGACCTGCGCCAAGTGCGCGAGCGCACTCAAGGATTCTTTGATAAGATCAAACGCCCCCTATTTAGTCAGGGTCATCAGATGGCGCGCAGCGAGCTAACGAAGCAATTCGCCGCTGCAGGCAACGGTGTGCTCTTTGGAACTGATAGCTTCTGGACAGGGGTCGATATACCTGGCGCTGCGCTCTCGCAGGTCATTATCACACGACTCCCTTTCGACAGTCCCGGTCACCCCGTGAACGAAGCTCGTAGTGAATACATCCATACACGCGGAGGCAATCCCTTCGCTGAAATGACGGTGCCCGATGCTCTCGTTAAATTCCGCCAAGGCATTGGCCGTCTCATTCGACGCCATGAAGACAGCGGCAACATAGTGGTTCTTGATTCACGTATTTTGACTAAGCCTTACGGTGCACGTTTCACCGAAGCCCTGCCTATCAAAGACTACTTACGCTTCAATCGCGAAAATCGCGATTCCGTATTCGCCTAGTTCCGCATAATTGTTTTCATACTTTCAATGCAACTTTCCTCCTACGGCATAACTAATCAAGGCAAAGTCCGCCACACGAACGAAGACGCGCTCTTCATCGACGAGGCGCATCAAGTCTATGCCGTTGCCGACGGACTGGGTGGTCTCCCAGGTGGAGCCCAAGCGAGTCAGCGCATCGTGCAACTATTGGAGCAAACAATGAAGCGCGTCGATTCCAGTCAGGAGCGTGTCGACCTTACTGAGCTCATTAACGGCATCAACGAGATCGTCGCTAAAGAAGGTCTCGAAGCCCATCCTTTCACAGGAACGGGCAGTACCCTAACCATCGGACAAATTGTCGGCAACCAGTTGCTCATCGGCCACATCGGCGACTCAGCCGCCTACCTATTACGCGGCGAAGATCTCGAAAAGCTGACAATCGATCACACCATGGCTCAGGAGCTGATTAACCGACAAGGTGAATCAGCGCGTGCCGCCATGCCACCAGAATACTCGCACACCCTCACCCGTTGCGTTGGCCAAGGCAAAACTCTCCGCGTTGATAATGCGCGTATCACCATCGAGCCTGGCGACCGCTTACTACTTTGCACTGATGGGCTCGATAAAGTAATCTCAAGTGGGGCAATTAAAGAAGAACTCGCTCGTAAACAAAGCCCCGAAGAAGCCTGCCACCAGCTCACGCAAATGGCCAACGACAACGAGGGTCCCGACAACATCACGGTCATCGTCATTCAAATATTGTAGGAGCTAATGAAAAAGTCCGAAATCTTTTTGCCAAAAGTCGCAGCCAATCCAGACAATATGCTCTTTCGCTTCAGCCTCGGCCAAGCCCTCTATGACGAGGGCGAGACCACGGTCGCGATTCCACATCTGAAAAAATGCGCTGACTCCCGCGAAGATTGGATGCTGCCACGCATCCTGCTTGGCAAAGCAATGCTCGCCGATGGCCAAGACGGCAACGCGAAACCAATTCTAGAGGCCGCACTACGACTAGCCGTCGAACAACACCATGATGACCCCGCAAAGGAGTTGCGTAGCATTCTGGCCGATTTCTAGTCGGTTGTATGCCAAAAGTGAGTGAATTTCTGCATACCTAATAATACATTTGAGAAACCCAGGGCTATATTAAAACACCTGTTTTCTTGCCTTGCAGTCTGAGTAATTCGCCCTAATCTCCGCCTCTTTTTTGGACTTACAAGGCTCATATTATGCCTGCCAACTCCTTCTGAACAAAGCATAAACAGACTCTAAAACATACACGATACGATCATGACCGACCTATCAAAATACAGAAATATTGGTATCTTCGCCCACGTTGACGCTGGTAAAACGACTACAACCGAGCGCATCTTGAAGCTCACTGGTAAAATCCACAAGTTGGGTGAAGTGCACGATGGCGCTGCAACTACTGACTTCATGGAGCAAGAGCAAGAGCGAGGCATCACGATTCAATCAGCGGCAACGACTTGTTTTTGGCCCGGTTCCGAGCAGCAAGAAGCAAATGCGCCTTACCGCTTTAACATAATCGACACACCTGGTCACGTAGACTTCACCGTTGAAGTTTACCGTTCGCTCAAAGTGCTCGACGGTGGCGTCGGTGTTTTCTGTGGTTCGGGAGGTGTCGAGCCTCAGTCCGAAACCAACTGGCGCTACGCCAATGACTCCGGAGTCGCTCGCTTGATCTATGTCAACAAGCTAGACCGTATCGGTGCCGACTTCTACAAAGTCGTCAAGCAAGTCAAAGATATTTTGGGTGCGAACCCACTCGTCATGGTGCTTCCAATTGGCACCGAAAGTGAGCTCAAGGGTGTCGTTGACCTTCTCACCCGCACCGCGTGGGTATGGGATGAAACTGGCGATCCACTTGCCTACGATAAAAAGGAAGTCCCTGCTGACTTGGTCGACAAGGTCGAAGAATACCGCGCCATGCTGATCGAAACAGCCGTCGAACAAGATGACGATGCGATGGAAGCCTACCTCGAGGGTAACGAGCCTGACCTCGACACGCTCAAAAAGTGCATCCGCAAAGGCACTATCAACCTCGACTTCTTCCCCACTTATTGTGGCTCTTCTTTCAAGAATAAGGGCGTGCAAAACTTACTCGATGGCGTCGTCGATTACCTTCCTTGCCCAACCGAAGTTAAGCCACAACCTGAGGTGAATGCTGAAGGTGAAGAGACTGGCGAATTTGCCGTAGTCGAGGTAGAAAAGCCACTCCGTGCGCTTGCTTTCAAGATCATGGATGACAAATACGGCGCGCTCACTTTCACACGTATCTACTCAGGTAAGATATCTAAGGGCACCAACGTCCTCAACACCTTTACGGGTAAGACTGAGCGTATCGGTCGTATTATCGAGATGCATGCTGACGAGCGTAACGAAGTCGGTTCTGCGCAAGCAGGAGACATCGTCGCCCTGCTTGGCATGAAGTCCGTGCAAACAGGTCACACACTTTGTGACCCTGCACACCCTGCCACGCTTGAACCCATGGTATTCCCAGAACCCGTTATCTCTATCGCGATTAAGCCAAAGGATCAAGGTAACGCGGAAAAGATGGGTGTCGCAATCGGCAAGATGGTGGCAGAAGATCCGACATTCATCGTTGAAACAGACGAAGACTCCGGCGAGACCATCCTTAAGGGAATGGGTGAGCTTCACCTCGATATTAAAGTCGATATCCTAAAGCGCACCTACGGTGTCGAAGCATTGATTGGTAAACCACAAGTAGCCTACCGCGAGAGTATTACCAAGACACTCGAAGACAGCTACACCCACAAGAAACAATCTGGTGGTTCGGGTCAATTTGCGAAGATCCAGTATACACTAGAACCACTCGAGCCAGGCGAAGGCTTCCAATTCGAATCCAAGGTTGTCGGTGGTAACGTTCCTCGTGAATTTTGGCCAGCAGTCGAAAAAGGCTTCAAGCTATCTAAGGAAAAAGGTGTCCTCGCGGGCTACCCTTGCTTGGACTTCAAGGTCACACTCACTGATGGTGCCTTCCACGCAGTGGATTCCTCAGCGGTCGCTTTCGAGACTGCAGCCAAGGCAGCCTATCGTCAGTCACTCCCCCAAGCGGGTGCTCAGATCCTTGAGCCGGTCATGAAACTCGATGTCTTTTGTACCGACGACAAGATGGGCGACGTGATCGGTGACTTAAATCGCCGACGTGGTATGATCAAAACCCAAGAGCCGACCAACAACGGCGGTGTCCGTATTAAAGCAGACGCACCACTCTCCGAAATGTTCGGTTACATTGGTGCACTCCGCACCATGACATCTGGTCGCGGTCAGTTCTCTATGGAATTCTCTCACTACGCGGCTTGCCCAAATAACGTATCCGAAATCGTTATCAAGGAAGCTAAGGAACGTGAAGAAGAGAAGAAGAAGTAATTCTTTCCAGACTCCAGAAATCGGATCTTAACAAGGTCCCCGTCCCAAAAGGGCGGGGACTTTTTGTGCCTTAAAATGAATTTTAAAAAGTTGGATTTGAAGACTGCATCCTCCTAAATGAAGTGCTCTAAGCCAAATGCGAGATTGCACTTATTCCAAAGACAGCTTGGCTCTGAGACATTTCTGGCTAGTAACAGGCCCCCTCACCTCTCGCCTTCGCGAAAACGCATCGTCACCGCTAGGG
>OJDG01000399.1_pt1 | contig 11512 bp, 6 predicted proteins | sample 1592411 | NCBI WGS metagenome assembly OJDG01 (sample SAMN05416759, study PRJEB24817) | seawater metagenome | isolation source: Sea water | place: Canada:Atlantic | collected 2013-07 | reverse complement strand
TATTTGTAGCGTGCGGCTTGTTTCTTTAGTAGCATCGCGTTCTGAGCAAATATCAATTATTTGCAATGAGAGATTTAGATCATTTATCGTGATTGATGGTTCATTATCATTTCCCTCTTGGACTTTAAATTGATTGCATCTCCGATAAAAAGTAGTTCTTAAATAAGGATTACCAATGACGGATTTGACATCAAACTTACTTACACAAGCCCCTAGTATCTAATGGAGGTGAACCAGCAATTAATAGCAGACAAGCTTGGTATCTCCCGAACCACTGTTTCTAGATGCTTTACCAACCATGCCGGGATCAATCCAGATACCCGCGCAGCGGTCTTTTCACTGGCATCTGAGTTAGGCTATAATTATCTAGAGCCGAGAAAGAGTGGTAAAAAAGGGAGCAGCTCAAATCAGCAAACCTTAGCAGTGCTGATTTGTAGTAATTTGGACGAATATAATAGCACTGAGTACGAGAGCCCTGGTTTTCAGCTATTACCGGGGATTTCTGAATATGCGCAGCTGAACAAGCTACAGCTTGATATTCACATCATTGATCCCAAGGAAGATAACCTTGAAGAGGGCACTTATAAAAAGCTTCTCAAAGATAAGAAACCACTCTGGGACGGCGTCCTTCTAGTGTATCCATTCCCAGCTAAAGTTATTAATGGCCTTATGCGCCAATTCCCTTGTGTGTCTCTGGTCGAACAATTTGGTGCCGAAGATCTAGACTGTATTGATGTGGACCATCACCGCGGGGTATCTCATCTAATGCAAAGACTGATCGACGAGGGACATCACCGAATTGGCTTTTTCTCAAGGCGTTACTCAGTCGAGCCCCTCTGGGTCTATCGACGCTTCAGTGCATTTGTTGAAAAATTAACCCGTGCTGGACTTCAATTTCGTCCAGAGGATGTTTTAAACCTGTATAAAAAGGACACTTACTCCTTGGATGAAAGCTATCAAAAGGCGATTCAGCAGACTAAGGACGGCGTGACTGCATGGATCTGCCCAGCGGATCATATTGCCTATGACTTTATATCTGTATTTTCTCAATATGGCTTGGTTGTTGGTAAAGATTATTCCATCACAGGTTTTGATGGCATCCCAAACGCAGCTGAGCAATTCGATTTGACCACGATTCAAATACCTTATCGTGAAATTGGCTATCAAGCCGCCAGACGACTGTATGATTTGATAGAAAGTCGTTTCAGCGCTACCCAGCATGTTTATTTGAATGGTAAGGTCTTAGCGGGCGACAGTGATGCTCGAATCGCAGACGAAGCGTAGTCTCCTTTACTCTGTGTCGGCAAAGATCTAGCCCGAGAGTGATGCCACTAAGTAGGGTGGGGCCTGAACCCATTAGAAACTAGCGGACCCTTGTTATCAGGCACAAAAAAAGCCCCCCCTTGAAGGGAGGCTTTTCGAGAAGTTATTACTAAGACTAACTTGCTACACGACGGCGAACCATCATGTAAGTGCAGGCGAATAGGCCAGCAAGTAAGGCATAGGAGCTAGGTTCTGGAACTGCAGAAACCGCAATACTGTCGGTGCCGCTCGTGTAATCGTGGCTGAATAAATCATAGTTCACAATGCCAGCAATTTGAACAGCGACAGTGCGATCGAAAACAGTACCTGCGATGGAGATCTCATTATTCCCAGTAGCTAAATCCGACCAAGCACCATTTTGTGTAGATCCATTGTCTCTGGAGTAATTAACTCTCCAACGAGGTCCAAGATTGCTACCATGAGCTCCAGGATTACCGACCACATTAAGCGTAAAGGAATGAGCGTTGCTAGAATCAGCCCAAGCACCATTGCCTGCTACCCCTGCTGATGCGTTTTTTACACCAACTTTGTAAAGATCTACGTTTCCTAAACCACTAACAAAAGAAGTTGCGAATACTGAAAAGTCAGTGATGTAATTGTTTGAACCTGTGTTGCCAGTGGCATCGCCATCAGTCGGAAGAGTGATTTGGGTATTAGCAGTGCCAGTATTGACTAGATTGTCGAATGCACCGCCTGCAACAGCATTGACTGCAATAGTATACTGACCGTAGGAACTCGCAACTAATGCGACTGTTAGACTTAAAATTAGTAAGGTATTTTTCATTATTATTAGGGTTGTAGATTAAAGCGTGTTACAATACTGGCGGTAATTTTTGTTCATGCAAGCATTAATGCACTTAAATGCACATTTAAATTAATATTTGTCTTAACTCATACAGAACCCCCATTAATAAAACGTATAAATACATGTTATAAAATACTTTATATAATTAAAACTGGTCCTTTCGTCGGATGCTAAAGAATTATACTTTAAGTCATCAAGGTGCATTTTCAGTACATAAATGCACCGATTTGGCGCAACTATTTCGATTCGGAACAAAAATGCACAAGCATACCGGAACTATTTCGATTTCATTAACTGGATGTCAGTCCAATTATAATTTCCACCTAGCTGGATTTTTTATGTTAGGCGCTAGCGCATTATTAAAATTTGAAATAAGATTAGAAAAAAGTTGAAAGGCCTATCTATACACTTTGCCATCCCCGTTGATTCTCCGCACTTACACCCATGAAATTTAAAAATTGTTTCACCTATTTCTCCTTTTTAGCGCTCCTTACTTCGCTCGCTTTCGCAGAAACGCCCAAGCGTAATGTAGTCTTTATCTTGAGCGATGATCACCGTTTCGATTTTATGGGCTTTACGGGTAAAGTGCCCTGGCTGAAGACTCCTCAGATGGATCGTATGGCGGAGCGGGGAGTGTATTTTGACCAAGCTTACGTGACCACCTCGCTCTGTTCCCCGAGTCGCGCCTCGATCTTGACGGGTCTCTACGCCCATACGCATACCATAGTAGACAATCAGGCTCCAAATCCTGGTAACCTGACTTATTTCCCAGAATACCTGCAGCAAGCTGGCTATCAGACTGCGTTTTTCGGGAAATGGCACATGGGTGATGAGTCAGACGATCCGCAACCTGGCTTTAATCATTGGGAATCCTTTAAAGGGCAGGGCGTTTACACTGGGGTGACACTCAACATCAATGGGGAGCATACGATCTATGAGGATACCGTGTATACATCTGATCTACTGACGGAGCATGCGGTGGAATGGATGGAGCAAATAGAATCGGATCAGCCCTTTTTCGTGTATCTATCGCACAAGGCGGTCCACTCAGAATTCAAGCAGGCAGCCCGCCATGCGGGGATGTATGCGGGAGTAGACTACGAATTACCGGCGACCTACTCACAAACTCAAGATGGTAGCTATAAAGATTTGCTCTGGCCGGAGTGGGTCAAGGAGCAGCGTCACAGCTGGCACGGTGTGGATTACATGTATCATGGCAACGGAGCAGTGGGTGACTTGGTCATCGATTATTGCGAAACCCTCATGGGAGTCGATGAAAGTATCGGCACTGTGATGGCGTATCTAGAAGCGCGTGGTATTGCGGATGAAACCGTAGTGATCTATATGGGCGATAACGGCTTCAGCTGGGGTGAGCACGGATTGATCGACAAGCGACATTTCTATGAGGAATCCGCTAAGGTGCCGCTCCTAGTGCGTTGTCCTGATCTATTCGAAGGCGGTGAAACTTTACATAGCCTTGTGCAAAACATTGATATTGCGCCCACAGTTATGGCGATGGCAGGACTTGAAAAAAATCCTGAGATGCACGGGGATTCCTTTCTACCATTACTCGAAGGAAAAGAAGTGCTCTGGCGGGATAAAGTCTTTTACGAATATTATTGGGAGTATGACTTCCCGATGACCCCATCCGTTTTCGGTGTTCGCACAGATCGTTACAAGTTAATCCGCTATCATGGGCTCTGGGAACGAAACGAACTCTACGATCTCCAAAGCGACCCAAACGAAATGTATAATTTAATCGAGCACCCCGAGCACCAGGACCTCATCCGCGAACTCGCCGGTGAGATTTATGACTGGCTGGAAAACTCGGGCGGTATGCAAATCCCTCTTAAACGTACGATCAAGCACCGCTGGGGAGATTATCGCCACCCTGGGCAGTATTAAGGAAGGGCACGCCTTCTGGAACTAGCGAGATTTCCTCGGGGTAATCGGTGGTGGGACTTCCGCCTGTAATTGGCCGAGTGCAGCTTTGAGTTGACGGGCGATTTCCGGCTCTTGCTGCCAGCGGTCCTGACTTTCGGCAGGGTCTTTCCCTAGGTTGAAGAGTTGCTCCCCATCATCTTCATCGTAGACCAGCTTCCAGTCGCCTTGGCGAACAGCCCCTGCTTGGTCGGACATCCACAAGAGGGTTCGTTCCGCTAAAGCGGGATTTTCTGGTGAGAAAGTGGGCGTAATGTCATGACCATCCACATACATTTGTTGATTTGTTTTGGCTCCTGCGACAGCACACAAGGTAGGCAATAGATCTAAGGTAGTCACTGCTTGCTCGCAAGTAATCGCCTGCGGGATAGCCATTGGCCATTGAATGATGAATGGCACACGGATACCACCTTCGTAATAAGTTCCTTTATGGCCTCTCAGCCCAGCAGTGGAGCCAAGTAGTTCGCCTCGTGGCCATGCTTCAGGCATTCCTTTAAAGCTAGTAATGGCGGGGCCATTGTCGCTGATGAATAGAACCATAGTGTTCTCAGTAATTTGCGACTCATCGAGAGCGCCTAATACTTGACCGACGCCGTCATCGATCGTGAGTATCATGGATGCGTAGAGTTTCAATGCTTCACTCTCGATGTGTTGTAGTTGTTCTTGATGCTCACTCTTGCCCTGTAGCGGACTGTGTGGTGCATTATAGGACAACATTAGGAAGAACGGGTTATCTTTTTGCTCATGAATGAATTCACATGCGTGGCGGGTCAGTCGATCGGTCAGGTATTCTTCGCCGGCTTCTGCCGGACCCCAAATACCGCTTTGCTTACTGCTCCCATAGTTACGGTCATCGACGCCCTTATAAACGCCATTTTCGTTTGGCCAATAATCTCCCTCCCAGACCATCACGTCATAAGTTTGATCGAAATAGTTGCTCGCTGGCATTGGGTCCCAGCCTGGGTTGTTGAGGTTCCATTTCCCCACTAAGCCAGTAGTGTAGCCCGCAGTTTTCAGTGCTTGTGGCAAGATCTGGTGACCTTTTGGCATCTGCACTGCCCCCATATCAGGATTCCAGTAAACGCCAATGCGGCTTGGTTGCATGCCGCTGAGCAGTCCGACTCGACTGGGCCCGCAAACAGGGCTTACGCTGTAACCTTGGGTAAATCGAATGCCTGGTTCAGTTAATGAATCAATATTAGGAGTGGGCACGAGCGAACCGCCGTAGCATCCGGGATCGCCGTAGCCCATGTCATCCACAAAGATTAGAACAATATTCGGCTTCGTCGCGCTTGTGTTTGCGTAGACATCTACTGACAGGCAAAGCAGAGTGAGTAAGCTCCACAGGCAGCGAGTGGTCGAAGGCAATGGGTGCATCATTTCGGGTATCGTGAGAGAAAGAGTGTCTTAGTTGCACCCGAACGACCATTTTTCCAGCTGTTACTGTCCTCTGGTTTTTCTGCACCGACTGCATCAAGATAAGTTTCGAGCTCAGTATTGAGTTTGCCAGCCAAAGCGATGTTTGCCTCGTAAAGATCTTCACTCTCGCTGGGATCATCGGCGACGTTAAAGAGCAATTCACGCTTGGATGAGGTAAACTTCAGTAGCTTGTGGTCGCCTATGCGGATTGCTGAATGCGGTTCATTGAGGCCAACAACATTGTAATGTGGGAAGTGAAAGACTAAGCCTTCGGGTGGGCGTTGAATTTTGGTGTCAGGATTTTTGAGCACGGGGCGAATGCTTCGGCCATCTAGCTCATCAGGGAGGGCATCGGTCGCACCGGCGATATCTGCGAGAGTAGGCAGAAGATCATAACTAATGACAGGTTCATTACTCTGTGAACCAGCTTCAACCCCAGGGCCCATGACGGCAAATGGCACGCGTATGCCACCTTCGGTCAAATCCCATTTGCCTCGAAGCAGAGGAGAATTTAGCCCAGCCGGGTAGGGTTCGCCTTTGTTGACTTGAATTGGCAGTGTCGGCATGCCGCCGTTGTCTGAAGTGAAGATCAGGTAGGTGTTTTCTGCGAGGTCCAGTGCATCATAAGCCTCTAAGAGAAGACCAATCGACTGATCTAGGTTGTGAACCATGGCCGCGTAAGCTCGGTTTTGGTGAACTTTGCCATCAGGCCAATTACCTACCTCATCGAAAGCTTCTTCGTTATAAACAAGGTTCGAGTGAACCGCATAGTGGGAGATCTGAATGAAGAAAGGCCGCTCCTCTTTCAGCGATTTTTGCATGAAGTCGATGGCCCGGTTGGTGAGAGAGAACACTCTCTTGGGATCGTCTTCGGCGTAGCCCCCCCATTCGCGATCTTTGTCTTTCATCGTAAAGCCTCCCTCTCGGTTAGTCGTCTTGCCATCATGCACATCGTAACCGTAGCGTTCAGGATCCGCACTAATGTGCCACTTGCCGAGGTGGGCGCATAAGTAATCGGGATCGGCGGCTTTCAAAACCTGTGGGATTCCGACTTGATTATGGTCAGCTCCATTTCGACCCAACACCCTGGTATAATTTAGGCGCGCGGGTGATTTTCCAAATTGAATACTGTAGCGAGTTGGCGAGCAAACTGGAGCCGCTGCATAGCCATTACTAAAGCGCATTCCGCGTTCAAGTAGGGCATCCATGTTAGGGGTTTTGTGATAATCACTTTTGCTGTTAGGGCGCCTAAGATCCATCGCTGCTGACAGGCTCGTCCAGCCCTGATCATCGGTTAAAACGAGGATGAAATTAGGTGCTTCCTTGGCGCAAAGACCGCCAAGCGAAAGCATACTAATGAGGCCCAGCTTTAAATAGAAAGCACTGGCGATCCATGTGAGTTTTAAGCCTTGGGTAATCAATGGGGAAGCTGCGGAATTTTTTGTCATATGCGGGTGCATTGAGTCGTTTAAAGTTGAGTCAGGATGAATGATTTTTGGTTTTAAGAAAAGAGCACTCTTAAGAAGCGCTTTACCCATCCCGCTATTATTTAGCGGTCTGTATAATAACCAGGAACCTTGCGTGCATGAAATTGCATTGCAAGGGCTTTTCAATTTATGCGAGCTGCGCAAACTAGCATGCTTGTGCGTAAGGCCTTTCCTCGACTCACTGATCCAGATCGACGTAAGCCCGCGCATTCTGGAACATCTTCAACCATGGGCCGGCTTCCCCTGTGAATTGATCGTCTGGCTTATAGCTCATTTGCACAGATCGGAAACAGCGTTCTGGGTGTGGCATCATGATGGTGGCGCGGCCGTCGCTTGTGGTGAAGCCAGTGGTGCCTGCAGGGGAACCGTTTGGGTTGGCTGGATACACTTCCGTTGCTTCGCCGTTGAAGTCAATGTAGCGGGCTGTGATTTGATTGCTAGTGAGGCACTTCTCGAAGTCGCCTGTAGTGCTGAAGTCGGCGCGGCCTTCGCCATGGGCGACGGGGATTGGGAGGAGGCTGCCTTCCATGCCTTTGAAGAAGATCGAAGGGCTCTCCATTATTTCAACGTTGCTGTAGCGGGCTTCGAATTGCTCGGAGCGGTTACGCTTGAACTCTGGCCAGCCCTCGGCACCAGGAATGATCTCTTTGAGTTGAGAGATCATTTGGCAGCCGTTGCAGACGCCTAGGGTGAAGCTGTCTTCGCGCTCGAAGAAGGTCTGGAACATTGCTTTGAGCTTCGGGTTGTAGAGGACGCTCTTGGCCCAACCGGAACCTGCGCCGAGGACGTCGCCATAAGAGAAGCCGCCGCAAGCGACGAGGCCCGCAAAGTCTGCGAGGTCAACGCTACCCTCGAGGAGGTCGGTCATGTGGACATCAATACTCTGGAAACCAGCGCGATCGAAGGCGAAGGCCATTTCGTTTTGGCCGTTAATTCCCTGTTCACGAAAGATGGCGACGAGCGGGCGCTTCGTGTTAGAACTTAAAAGTTGGGAGTTCGCTGTTAGAAGTTCATCCACTTCAGCGACGCTGAATGAGGGTTTGATCAGGATGCCCTTAGTTTCTTCGAGGAGGGCATCAAACTCTTCCTGTGCGCAGTCTGGGTTGTCGCGCTTGGCTTGCATCTGGTAAGTGAGTTCGGACCATGCGAGGTTCAGCTTTGTGACACTTTCGCTGAATAGTTGTTCGTTATTGAGTTGGATGTTTAGAATAGGTTCTGCCGACGTGTTGCCGATCAGGTGCGTGATGTCAGAGACGCCGTGCTTGGCGAGCACTCCCATGATGGTGGCTAGCTTTGTTTTGTTGATTTCGATGACTGCGCCTAGCTCTTCGGAGAAGAGGGCGGCGAGTGGATCGTTGCCTAACTTGTCGAGGACGGCGTTGATGCCCTTGCGGCCAGCGATTGCCATCTCGCAAAGGGTCGCGGCTAGGCCACCGTCACCACGGTCGTGGTAGGAAAGGATGAGGTCGTTCGCGAGGAGCTCTTGAATAGCGCTGAAGAAACCTACGAACTTTTCTGGGTCGTCAAGATCGGGTGTGGCTTTGCCCACCTGATTATAAACCTGTGCAAGAGTGGAGCCGCCGAGGCGGTTTTTGCCCGCGCCTAGATCCAGGAGGAAGAGAGCGCTGTCGGTTGACTTCAGATCTGGTGTGGCAGTCTTGCGCACGTCTTCGACGCTAGAAAATCCCGTCACCATGAGGCTGAGCGGGGAGACTTGCTTGTGGTCTGTGCCTGCGCTGTCTTTCCAACTGGTGCGCATGGACATGGAGTCTTTACCGACGGGGATACAGATACCTAAGGCTGGGCAGAGTTCCATGCCGACGGCCTTGACGGTGTCGTAAAGGTTGGCGTCTTCCCCGGCTTCGCCAGCGGCAACCATCCAGTTGGCGGAGAGCTTGATGTTGCCGATCTTGCCGACGTGGGCGGACGCGATATTAGTCAAACATTCGCCAATCGAAATGCGGCCAGATGCGGCGGCATTGAGGATCGCAATTGGTGTGCGCTCACCCATCGCCATGGCTTCGCCGGTGGTGCTATCCATACTGGTGGCGGTTACGGCGACGTCGGCAACGGGTGTTTGCCAGGGGCCAACCATTTGATCGCGGGCGACCATGCCGGTGATGCTGCGGTCGGCGATGGTGATGAGGAAACTTTTATTGGCGACGGCAGGGAAGCGCAGCACGCGGTCGATGGCATCAGGTAGTTGAATTTCAGATACGTCTAGTTCGGCATGGGTTTCGGCGAGACGTTTCACGTCTTTGAGCATCTTCGGTGTCTTGCCAAGAAGAACGCCCATTTCCATGTCGATGGGCTTATTTTTGAAGTGGGAGTCTTCGAGTACGAGTTGCCCGTCGTCGGTCGCTTCGCCGACGATGGCGACGGGGCAGCGCTCGCGTGTGCAGAGCGCGGTGAAGGCATCAATGCGGTCCGGCATGACCGCCATGACGTAGCGCTCTTGGGATTCGTTGCACCAAATCTCCATGGGCGACATGGAAGAGTCTTCGTTGTGGATCTTGCGCAGGTGGAAGCGCCCGCCGGTGGCTTCGACGAGTTCGGGGAGGCCGTTGGAGAGACCACCAGCGCCGATGTCGTGAATAGAGAGCATGGGGTTATCCGCGCCGAGGGCGATGCAGCCATCGATCACTTGTTGGCAGCGACGTTCCATTTCTGGGTTACCACGCTGGACGGAATCGAAGTCGAGTGCTTCGGACTGCGAGCCCGCCCCAATGGAGGAAGCTGCACCGCCACCTAGGCCGATCTTCATTGCTGGGCCACCGAGTTGTAGAATAAGTGCTGTCGGCGGGATGGGCTTCTTGTCTACGTGTTCGCGCTTCATGTTGCCCATGCCGCCTGCGACCATGATCGGCTTGTGATAGCCGCGGTGTTGGCCGTTGTGTTCTAGCTGAAGGGTGCGGAACATGCCACAAAGTTGTGGGCGACCAAACTCATTGCCAAAGGCTGCACCACCGATTGGGCCTTCGAGCATGATGTCGAGCGGCGAGGCCATGCGGGTCGGGTGCTCAGCGATATGTTTTTCCCATGGCTGAGTGTAGCCGGGCACTTCGAGATTGGAAACCATGAAGGCGGAGATGCCAGCCTTGGGGCGACCGCCAATGCCAGTGGCACCTTCGTCGCGGATTTCACCACCGACACCCGTTGCGGCGCCAGGGAAGGGTGAGATTGCGGTAGGGTGATTGTGGGTCTCTACTTTACAAAGAATGTCTAGCTGGCTCGGTGTCTTGCGATAAGTTTTGCTTGAGCCCGTTTGGTCGACTTCCCACCAGTCTGCAGGGGAACCTGGGATCACGCCGCAGTTGTCGGCATAAGCGGAGAGCGTGCCTCCAGGATTCAACTTGTGGGTGTTGCGGATCATACCGAAGAGGGAAATATCGCTCTTTTCGCCGTCGACGATCCAGTCGGCATTGAAAATTTTGTGACGGCAGTGCTCGGAGTTGACCTGCGAGAACATGACAAGCTCGGCATCGGTCGGGTCGCGTTCCATTTTCTGGTAGGCGGCTACCAAGTAATCGATCTCGGGTTCGGACATCGCGAGACCCCAGTCAATGTTGGCTTTGGCAAAAGCTTTGGGGCCTTCGGCCATGAGTGGGACCGTGCGAAGGGGGGCGGGTTCGAAGTGGCTGAAAAAGTCGGAGACGTCGTCATAGACGGCTTCGGTCATACGGTCGTGCAGGGCGAGGAGCGCCAGGCCAAGGTCTTTGATGCCGAGGACGAGACCGTCGGCGGTGCTGAGACGGAAGTGAATGCCGCGCTCGACGCGTGCCACAGCCTCAAGGGCACAGTTGTGAAAGATGTCTGTTGCCTTAGTAGACCAGGGCGAGATCGTGCCCTTGCGCGGGGTGACGTAGAAACCGCCGTCATCGGTTAGGCTGAAATGTTCCTGTGCCGCGAGGAGAACGAAAGCGCGCTCGGTGGTGGTGTCGTCGAGCGGATTGGCCGCCTCAATGAAGTAGCACTCGACGGCGTCGATCTCGGCGATGCTGTGCGCGTCGATGGCTTCATTGAGCGCTTTTTTAAGCGCGGCGAGACGGAAATCGGAGAATGCCTGGCGGCCTTTAAGAATGATCGGATGCATAGCTGGAAAAGTCGTAAAAACAGCTAAGTTGGCGTGCGGTTCAAGGGCTAACAATACTGAAAACTTGAAAAATACAGGTTGGTATTGAGTTCTGCCTACGAATTCAACTCGACCAGCTTCGCCATGATAGCCTTTTGCGCATGTAGCCGGTTCTCGGCCTCGTCGAAAATGATGCTTTGAGGGCTATCCAGCACTTCCTGGCTGACTTCTTCGCCGGCGTGGGCGGGGAGGCAGTGGAGAAAGTAGGCGTCCGACTTTGCCAATGCCAGTAGATCGCCATTCACTTGGTAGGGAGTCATCGCTGCCTTGCGTTTCGCAGCCTCAGCTTCGTCACCCATCGAGACCCATACGTCTGTGCAGAGGACGTCCGCGTCTTTGGCCGCTGCCTTGGCATCGGTAGTGAAGCTGTCTCTTATACACATCTCCGAGCCCACGAGACCTCTC
>OJDG01000392.1_pt1 | contig 11595 bp, 7 predicted proteins | sample 1592411 | NCBI WGS metagenome assembly OJDG01 (sample SAMN05416759, study PRJEB24817) | seawater metagenome | isolation source: Sea water | place: Canada:Atlantic | collected 2013-07 | reverse complement strand
TCTACACACTGCATATCGTCGGCAGCGTCAGATGTGTATAAGAGACAGAATGTAAATTTACCCAACTAGGCTGGGCGTTTAACCCCTTAATGGAAACTTAAACAAGCTTCTATCACCAAGGAGGAGCGGCATTCTAAATACCGCAGTTAAAGGAGTCAAGCGTACATTTGTCAACCACAGTAATAAGCACTCTAATACTGGGGTTTTAATTAGCAAATGTACGCTAACCTCTCCTATTCTTCAGCTAGGTCTGCACTGAGTGCTTCACTTAAGGCTGCTTCGACATCAGCAGCACTCATAGCCATATCTTCCTCGACCATACGCTTTTTACGGCGCTCTGCGTGGTATGCCAAACCCGTACCCGCAGGGATTAGTCGACCTACAACAACATTTTCTTTCAATCCACGTAAGGAGTCAGCTTTTCCGGTTACCGCAGCTTCAGTCAGTACTCTTGTCGTCTCTTGGAACGAGGCCGCAGAGATAAAGCTATCTGTTGCTAACGACGCCTTAGTAATACCCAATAACTGTCTTTCAAACTTAGCAGGTAAACGATCGTTCGCACGTAACTTCTCGTTTTCTTCAAGCAACTTGCGATAGTCGACTTGCTCACCACGAATAAATTGTGACTCACCCATATCGGTGATTTCAACTTTACGCAACATTTGACGAGTAATTGTCTCAATGTGCTTATCATTGATTTTCACACCCTGAAGACGGTAAACATCTTGAATTTCGTTAACGATGTACTTCGCTAATTCACTGACACCCTTAAGGCGCAAGATATCATGCGGTGTAGGAGGTCCATCAGAAATAACTTCACCCTTCTCTACGTGCTCACCCTCAAATACACTGAGTTGACGCCACTTTGGTATTAACTCTTCATAGTGCATCTTGCCATTAGGTAACGGCTTTCCATCATCAGGCGTGATAATGAGACGGAGTTTACCTTTAGTCTCTTTACCCAAAGTAACTGTACCTGTGATTTCCGCCAGTATAGCTGGATCTTTTGGCTTACGCGCCTCAAACAGATCAGCTACGCGAGGTAGACCACCAGTAATATCTTTAGTACCACCAGATTCCTGTGGAATTCGAGCAATAATCTGACCGATATCGATAGTGTCACCATCAACCACATTCACACTAGCGTTAGCTGGCAGTGGGTAGTGAGCTGGTACAGTAGAATTCGGGAATATCAGTTCCTTACCTTTCTTATCAGTTAAGGTAATCATTGGCTTCAGATCTTTACCCGCCGCTGGACGCTCATTTGGATCAATAACCGAAATACTCGTCAAACCCGTTAGGTCGTCTGTTTGCTGACGGATACTTAACCCTTCTTCCATTCCAGAGAAGGCTACCTTACCCGCAACTTCAGTTACGATGGGGTGAGTATGTGGATCCCAGTTAGCAACCACATCACCGGCACCAACTTTGTCTGCATCTTTCACTTTAATCAAAGCCCCATAAGGAAGCTTGTAACGCTCGCGCTCACGACCATTTTCATCGGCTACTGCAAGTTCACCAGAACGCGATACTGCAACTAGGTGTCCATCTTTATTTTCAACTGTCTTAAGGTTAAGAAGTCGAACAACACCCTGCTGCTTAACTTTAATGCTATCTACAGCAGAAGCACGAGATGCCGCACCACCAATGTGGAAAGTACGCATAGTAAGCTGTGTTCCTGGCTCACCAATTGACTGCGCTGCAATAACACCAACCGCTTCACCCTGATTAACAACATGCCCACGGGCCAAATCACGACCATAACAAGCCGAACAGATACCGTGCGTGACTGTACAGGTGATAGGTGAACGAACTAATACTTCATCGATACCCATCTTCTCAATGCGAACAACCCACTGCTCATCAACCATAGTACCAGCTGGTACTACAATCTCTTCAGTTCCAGGCTTTAATACATCTTTAGCGACTACTCGACCAAGAATACGATCACCTAGACTTTCAATAATATCGCCACCTTCGATCACTGGCGCCATTAGCAATCCGTCTTCGGTTCCACAATCAACCTCAGTTACAACAACGTCCTGCGCAACATCAACCAGACGACGAGTTAGGTAACCTGAGTTAGCTGTTTTTAGCGCTGTATCGGCTAGGCCTTTTCGCGCACCGTGCGTCGAAATAAAGTACTGAAGTACACTTAGACCTTCACGGAAATTCGCTGTAATCGGTGTTTCAATAATTGAGCCATCCGGACGCGCCATCAAACCACGCATACCCGCTAGCTGACGAATCTGAGCAGGCGAACCACGAGCACCAGAGTCAGCCATGATAAATACTGAGTTGAAGGAATCCTGCTTCTCATCTTCACCATCGCGGTTTTTAACAGACTCTGTGCTAATCCCTTCCATCATCGATTTAGCAACACGATCATTAGCTTGTGACCAAATATCAATGACTTTATTGTATTTCTCACCCTGAGTTACAAGACCAGAGGCAAATTGACTCTCGATTTCACGAACCTGCTCTTCAGCCGCACCAATAATTTGATCTTTGTTATCTGGGATAACAAAATCATTAACACCAATTGACGCACCTGATTTAGTAGAATACTTAAAGCCGGTGTACATTAGTTTATCCGCAAAGATTACCGTGTCTTTAAGACCAACATTTCGGTAACACTCATTAATAATCTGCGAAATCGCCTTTTTGACCATTGGTTTGTTAACCATTTCAAAAGGCAGACCTGCTGGAACTATTTCCCACAGCAGTGCACGACCCACGGTAGTATCGACAATTTTCTGCTCTTCATTTAATTCGCCGGTGGCTTCATCAAGCAATTTTTCGATAATACGAACTTTAACTCGCGCCTGAAGATCAGCTTTGTCTGAATAATAAGCGCGCGATACTTCACGCACATCAGCAAAAACCGTACCTTCACCAAGCGCATTTACGCGATCACGAGTCATATAATATAGACCCAAAACAACGTCTTGCGATGGCACAATAATAGGTTCACCTGATGCCGGCGATAGAATATTGTTGGTAGACATCATTAGAGCACGTGATTCCATTTGCGCTTCAATAGTCAATGGCACGTGAACAGCCATCTGATCACCATCAAAGTCTGCATTATACGCCGCACAAACTAAGGGGTGTAACTGGATAGCTTTACCTTCAATCAAGACCGGCTCAAATGCTTGAATACCCAGCCTATGAAGTGTTGGTGCGCGGTTAAGTAATACAGGATGCTCTCGAATTACTTCATCCAATATATCCCATACAACGGCTTCTTCACGCTCAACCATTTTCTTAGCGGCTTTAACGGTAGTCGCCAGACCACGCAATGAAAGCTTGCTGAAAATAAATGGCTTAAATAATTCAAGCGCCATACGCTTTGGCAGGCCACACTGGTGTAATCTTAGTGTAGGTCCTACAACAATCACCGAACGTCCTGAGTAATCAACTCGCTTACCCAGAAGGTTTTGACGGAATCGACCTTGCTTGCCTTTAATCATATCCGCTAGAGACTTCAGCGGACGCTTGTTAGAACCGGTAATCGCTCTTCCGCGACGGCCGTTATCTAATAAGGCATCGACTGATTCTTGCAGCATACGTTTTTCGTTGCGCACAATAATGTCTGGCGCACTTAAATCAAGCAGACGCTTCAAACGATTATTACGGTTAATCACTCGACGGTATAGATCGTTAAGATCAGAGGTCGCAAAACGACCGCCATCTAGTGGTACTAATGGACGCAAGTCTGGTGGCAACACTGGAAGTACTTCCAATACCATCCACTCAGGCTTGTTGCCCGAACCATGGAATGCTTCTAATAATTTAAGTCGCTTTGAGAATTTCTTAATCTTGGTTTCAGATTTAGTATTCGGAATTTCCTCGCGAATATCTGCAATCTCATCATCCAGATTAACTTCTTTTAGCAATGATTGAATGGCCTCTGCACCCATAGCGGCAGAGAACTCATCACCAAACTCTTCTAGCGATTCATAATATTCTTCATCGGTAAGCAGCTGTCCCTTTTCTAATGTGGTTAGACCGGGGTCGGTAACAACAAAAGACTCAAAGTACAGCACACGCTCAATCTCACGCAATGTCATATCAAGCATTAAGCCGATACGAGATGGCAATGATTTTAAGAACCAGATATGCGCAACAGGGCAGGCCAACTCAATGTGGCCCATACGTTCACGACGTACCTTGGTTAGCGTAACTTCGACACCACATTTCTCACAGACAATGCCGCGGTGTTTCATTCGCTTGTATTTCCCACAGAGACACTCATAGTCTTTTATTGGACCAAATATCTTGGCACAAAATAGACCTTCTCTTTCAGGCTTAAATGTTCGATAGTTAATCGTTTCAGGCTTTTTAACCTCACCAAACGACCATGAACGGATCATTTCAGGCGATGCTAGACCAATTCGAATATTATCGAACTCTGTATTCTGTTCTTGCTGCTTGAGTAGATTGACTAAGTCTTTCAAGGCTTATCCTCCAGTGACTGAGTGAACCGAGACCTCATAGAAGCCCCGGCGGTCAGTAAGCAATAATTTGCTTATTCGTTTTCTAGCTCGACATTAATGCCAAGTGAGCGGATTTCTTTAACCAATACATTGAATGATTCAGGCATGCCTGGCTCCATTCTATGATCACCATCCACAATGTTTTTGTACATCTTCGTTCGACCGTTGACATCATCAGATTTAACAGTGAGCATTTCCTGAAGCGTGTAAGACGCACCATATGCTTCAAGCGCCCAGACCTCCATCTCACCAAATCTCTGACCACCAAACTGCGCCTTACCACCCAGCGGCTGCTGAGTAACCAAGCTGTATGAACCGGTTGAACGCGCATGCATTTTGTCATCAACCAGGTGGTTGAGCTTCAGCATATACATATAACCAACAGTAACGGGTCGATCAAACTTATCACCTGTGCGGCCGTCATAAAGGAATACTTGACCACTTTCTGGAAGATCAGCCAGGGTCAATAATTGCTTCAATTCAACTTCACTTGCACCATCAAATACTGGGGTAGCAATTGGGACACCTTTTCTGAGGTTTCCTGCTAGCTCCATAACTTCAGAATCATTCAGTTGTTTAATATCAGTGCCGTATACTGTATCGCCAACATCATAAATTTCTTGAAGTAATTTGCGCACTTCAGTGGTTTTAGCTTGCTGCTTCAACATGGCATCAATCTTAACGCCCAAACCTCTGGCCGCCATACCCATATGAGTCTCCAAAACCTGACCCACATTCATTCGAGAAGGGACACCTAGTGGATTCAAAACAATATCCACTGGCTCGCCATTCTCGTCATAAGGCATATCTTCAACCGGCTTGATAACAGATATAACACCCTTGTTACCATGACGTCCGGCCATTTTATCGCCCGGCTGAATACGACGCTTGACTGCTAGGTATACCTTAACTGTTTTAAGGACACCTGGCGCAAGATCATCGCCACTTTTAAGCTTTTTGCTCTTCTCTTCAAAACGCGCATCCAAATCTGCTCTTCGCTCAGCAAGTTGGTCTTGAGCGCCAGAAATTACCTCATTAAGCTCAGCATCTTGCATACGAATTGCGAACCAATCATCTGCACTGTAATCGGCAACCGCTTCTGCAGTTAGTTCCGACGCTTTTTTCAAGCCTTCGGCTTTAACCACTTTATTGCCTTTCAGCGCAGTGAAAAGACGACCTAAGGTCGCATTTTCAATAATGCGATATTCGTCATTAAGATCTTTGCGGTACTGGTCAAGAGCAGCTTTCTCAATATCCTGAGATCGCTGATCTTTCTCAAGGCCATCACGAGTAAAGACTTGAACATCAATAACGGTTCCCTTAATACTGCTAGGAACGCGCAATGAAGTGTCTTTAACATCAGAAGCCTTCTCGCCAAAGATTGCTCGCAGAAGTTTTTCTTCCGGTGTGAGCTGGGTTTCACCCTTAGGCGTTACCTTACCAACGAGGATATCGCCAGCAACAACTTCAGCACCAATATGAACAATACCTGACTCATCCAATCGACCCAAGGCAGCTTCACCAACATTTGGAATATCTGCCGTTATTTCTTCAGACCCTAACTTCGTGTCACGTGCAACACAATTAAGCTCTTGGATATGAATCGTAGTAAATCGGTCTTCCTGAACAACGCGCTCAGAAATAAGGATCGAATCCTCGAAGTTGTAGCCATTCCAAGGCATAAATGCAATACGCATATTTTGCCCAAGTGCCAGTTCACCTAGATCGACCGATGGACCATCGGCTAATACATCGCCGCGCGATACTTTATCGCCCTGCTTCACAATAGGAGACTGGTTAATACAGGTATTTTGGTTAGATCGGGTGTATTTTGTCAGGTTGTAAATATCAACACCCGCTTCACCCGACTCTACTTCATTATCATTGACTCGAACAACAACGCGGGCTGCATCAACACTCTCAATAACACCACCACGTTTTGCTACTTCACATACCCCAGAATCACTGGCTACTGTTCGCTCGATACCTGTACCCACTAAAGGCGTTTCTGCTTTTAGTGTTGGTACTGCTTGACGCTGCATATTTGAGCCCATCAATGCACGGTTTGCATCATCGTGCTCAAGGAAAGGAATGAGCGACGCCGCAACCGAAACCACCTGACGCGGCGAGACATCCATATACTCGATTTCATCTGGCGCTTTAACTGTAAATTCATTGAGGTGACGCACTGCCACCATGTCTTCAACAAATTTTCCTTTGCCGTCAAGTTCAGCTGAAGCCTGCGCAATAACATACTGTGACTCATTAATCGCTGACAAATACTCAATTTCACTGCTTACCTTACCGTTTATAATTTTACGGTACGGCGCTTCAATAAAGCCATAGTTATTTGTACGAGCATAGGTTGCCAAGGAATTAATTAGACCAATGTTTGGTCCTTCTGGCGTCTCAATCGGACAGACACGACCGTAGTGAGTTGGATGCACATCTCGTACTTCAAATCCAGCACGCTCACGCGTCAAACCACCTGGCCCAAGCGCTGAAACCCGACGCTTGTGCGTCACTTCAGACAGCGGATTGTTTTGGTCCATAAACTGAGACAACTGACTTGAACCAAAGAACTCTTTAATAGCAGCAGCAACCGGCTTAGCATTTACAAGATCCTGTGGCATAAGCTGCTCAGATTCTGCAACACCCAAACGCTCTTTAACAGCGCGCTCAACACGCACTAAACCAACGCGGAATTGGTTCTCTGCCATTTCACCGACTGAACGAACACGTCGGTTACCCAGATGATCAATATCATCCACAGAGCCCTTGCCATTACGAATTTCAATCAATGTTTTTATGACATCAACAATATCTGAAGCATCGCCGTATTTCTCACAAAGCTCTGCTGCTTCATCAGACTTAAGCAACGAATAATAGCGCTGGTCAAATAGGATCCCTGCACCTTCTTCAGATGGACGATCCAAGCGACGGTTAAACTTCATACGCCCAACCGCAGACAAATCATAACGCTCTAAATTAAAGAACAAGTTGAAAAATAGGTTTTCTGCAGACTCTTTAGTCGGCGGCTCACCAGGACGCATCATGCGATAAACTTCAATCAGTGCCTCTAGCTGTGTGGCCGATGGATCTGTACGCAAGGTATCGGAGATAAATGAACCGCAGTCAAGATCATTGGTATACAGCGTTTCAATTTCCTTAATACCCGCTTCATTTAGCGTTACTAGATTTTCTTCCGTTAGTTCAGTATTACACTCTAAAAGCAACTCACCAGTCTTGGGGTCAGCAATGTCTTTCGCTAAGGCCCGACCTACTAGGTACTCGCTAGTTACTGCCAGAGATGTAACCTTGCTTTTTTCTAGCTGTTTAATATGTCTTGCCGTAATACGACGGCCTTTGGCAACAACGACTGCACCTTTCTTATCCACAATATCAAACACGGCAATTTCACCACGCAAGCGTTCAGGATCAAGATCAAGGCTATATTCACCTTTCTTGTAGTGGAAGATACTTGTATCAAAGAAAATCTCAAGAATTTCTTCAGAGCTGTAACCCAGTGCACGCAGAAGAATAGTAACCGGCAACTTTCTGCGGCGGTCAATTCGAACAAATAGCATATCTTTAGGATCAAACTCAAAGTCTAACCATGAACCACGGTAAGGAATGACGCGCGCTGTATACAACAGCTTTCCTGACGAATGGGTTTTACCTTTATCGTGATCGAAAACGACACCAGGCGCTCTGTGTAATTGAGAAACGATGACACGCTCAGTACCATTGATAATAAAGGTACCGTTATCAGTCATTAGAGGAATCTCACCGAGATACACCTCTTGCTCACGGATATCTTTGATCGCTTTATTGGTAGACTCTTTATCGTAAATTACCAAGCGAACACGCACCCGAAGGGGTACGGAAAAAGTCACGCCGCGAAGTTTACACTCCTCTACATCAAAGGCAGGTTTGCCTAAAACATAGTCGACATACTCAAGAGCTGCGTGCCCAGAGTAACCCACAATGGGGAAAATCGATTTTAATGCCGCGTGCAAGCCCGTGTGCTTTCGGTCTTCCAAAGCCACACCAGCCTGAGTAAAATTTTTATAGGAATCAAGTTGAATTGCCAACAAGTAAGGCAAATCCATGACATCTGGTAACTTGCCAAAGCTCTTGCGGATACGTTTCTTCTCTGTGAAGGAGTAAGCCATCTATATTCCTCGGGACTATTCTATATTGAATTGGTGATCGAGACTAACCAGTAACGATCGTTTTGCTCGCAAATTCCCCTACTTACAAGCAAGAAAGGGCTGAAGGGAAATCCCATCAGCCCAGCCTGAATTATCAGGCATGCAAATCAGCTGCTTATTTAAGCTCAGCCGACGCACCTGCTTCTTCCAATTGCTTCTTCGCTTCTTCAGCGTCGTCTTTAGAAGCAGCTTCTTTAATAGTAGACGGTGCACCGTCAACCATTTCTTTAGCTTCTTTAAGACCAAGACCTGTGATTGCACGAACTGCCTTAATCACATTGACTTTCTTGTCGCCAACAGCTGATAGAACAACGTCAAATTCAGTCTTAGCTGCCGCAGCTTCTTCACCACCGCCAGCAGCAGGGGCTGCTACAGCTGCAACTGCAGCTTGCGCAGATACACCAAATTTTTCTTCCATTGCACTAACTAGTTCAACTACATCCATTACGCTCATTTCAGCGATTGCGTTCAAAATATCTTCGTTTGAAAGGGCCATTTTGGGCCTCCTAAATTTATCTGTTAACCATGAAGACGCTTATGCGGCTTCCTGTTTTGCATCACGAACTGCAGAAACTACTCGTGTCGCTTTAGTAGGTATCTCGTTAAAGGTACGTACTAGCTTAGTGACAGGAGCAAGAGTCACGCCAGCCAACATGCCAAGGGCCTGTTCTAGGGTAGGCAGTGTAGCTAGAACATCAATTTGTTCACTTGCTAACAGCTGTCCACCAACTGACAACGCCTTTACTTCAAATTCTTCGTTTTCCTTCGCGAAGTCTTTAAATAAACGCGCTGCCGCACCCGGATCTTCCATAGAGAAAGCAAATAACGATGGCCCAACAAGTACATCATCTACGCAAGCGTAGTCTGTGTCTGCGAATGCTCTTTTTGCCAAGGTATTTCGCACTACGCGCAATTGCACGTTTTCAGCGCGAGCCTTAGCTCGAAGGGCAGTCATATGGGTTACATCAACGCCACGGGCGTCTGCTATCACCAAGGACATAGCCTGGGCGGCTGTCTCGTTCACTTCAGCAACGATTGCTTTCTTGTCATCGAGATTTAATGCCACGATAAATCTCCTCGATTTACCTGAGTTACAGTTGAGAAAAACTCTCAACCACCAAAGGTGAATTCATACCAAAATTTCTGGCCTGGGTTCACCGCCTGCGTAGGAAAGCTGTCATTGCTTTGACACTCTTTCAACTTATTATTCCCGAAGGAACCTACGGTCTCTGACAGTCTGAGTTATAACTAAACTCAGACCCCAAAGTCTGTTTGACAGCCAAAGCTGTCTAAAATCATGCGCTCAGTGAGGCTTGATCAATAAGTAATCCAGGACCCATTGTAGAAGACACTGTAATCTTCTTGATGTATATCCCTTTTGCAGAAGCCGGTTTAGCTTTATGAATATCAGTCATAAGTGCTTCCAAATTCTTTTGTAGTGCATCTGCGTCAAATGCCAAAATTCCGATACCACCGTGAATAATGCCATTTTTGTCAGCACGAAAACGCACCTGACCCGCTTTTGCATTTTTAACAGCTGTGGCAACATCTGGCGTAACAGTGCCGGACTTTGGATTAGGCATTAGACCACGAGGACCTAAGACTTTACCTAAAAGACCAACAACACGCATGGCATCTGGCGCAGCAATTACTACGTCAAAATCCATCTTGCCGCCTTTAATTTCATCCGCAAGCTCATCCATACCCACCAGCTCAGCACCCGCAGCTTTTGCTGCTTCCGCCGCATCACCCTGAGCGAATACACAAACACGAATATCTTTGCCTGAACCATTAGGCAGAGTAGTTGCACCGCGAACCACTTGGTCTGATTTACGAGAATCAATACCCAAGTTAATGGCAACATCAACAGTCTCAGAGAACTTAACTGTAGAAAGCTCTTTAAGCAGACTGAATGCTTCACTCGCTTGGTAAACTTTACCTAGCTCAACTTTTTCATTAATCGCACGACGGCGCTTTGATAACTTAGCCACTTACACGCCCTCCGTATCTATGCCCATTGAACGGGCAGAACCTGCAATAGTTCGAACCGCAGCATCCATATCGGCAGCTGTTAGGTCCGGCTCTTTTGCTTTAACAATTTCTTCTAATTGAGCGCGAGTAACCGTACCCACTTTCTCAGTATTCGGACGACCTGAACCACTCTTAAGGCCAGCAGCTTTCTTTAACAAGAACGAAGCAGGCGGTGTTTTCATCTCGAAGGTAAAACTACGGTCTGCATAGACAGTAATAATGACCGGAACAGGTGCTCCAGGCTCAACGCCCTGTGTTTGCGCGTTGAAACCTTTACAGAATTCCATAATATTTACACCGTGCTGACCCAGCGCTGGACCAACCGGTGGACTTGGGTTTGCCTGTCCTGCAGGCACCTGCAACTTAATGTAGGCTGTAACTTTTTTAGCCATTGCTCTCTCCTATTGTGGGTATTATCGCCTCCAGCATTACTGCAATGCAGCACTACTTTCTCTGGCTCCCCGATAAATCAGCACCATTGCCAACCTACCCTTACATTTTAAATCAGGCTTTTTCTACCTGAGTGAACTCAAGCTCAACCGGTGTAGATCGTCCGAAGATCGATACCGCAACACGCAGCTTGCTCTTTTCATAATTAACTTCTTCAACAGTACCATTAAAGTCGTTAAATGGACCATCGGTAACACGTACCATTTCACCAGGCTCAAACATAGTCTTAGGACGCGGCGTCTCTTCTGAGTCATGCACACGCTGCAGAATAAGATCAGCCTCTTTATCAGAGATAGGTGCTGGCTTATCCGCTTTACCGCCGATAAAGCCCATCACTCTTGGTGTCTCTTTAATAACTGTCTCTTATACACATCTCCGAGCCCACGAGACCTCTCTACATC
>OJDG01000389.1_pt1 | contig 11617 bp, 14 predicted proteins | sample 1592411 | NCBI WGS metagenome assembly OJDG01 (sample SAMN05416759, study PRJEB24817) | seawater metagenome | isolation source: Sea water | place: Canada:Atlantic | collected 2013-07 | reverse complement strand
GTCTCGTGGGCTCGGAGATGTGTATAAGAGACAGGGCTATGATAAAAATAAACAGAAACTCTGGCCTGTTGCGTTTATCTGGCATGATAAAAATTTAACTAGGGCCAAATAGTACCTCTGGCTCAAAATCTCTGTGGGCGATCGCTCACAAAAACCTCCAAGTACTGTTTTAATATCAAGCAGATTGCCTGCGCCCGTCTATACTCATTCTGTCGATCACAGTATCGTCAGATTTGGCAATGATGCCCACATACCCACTTAATGGAGTAACAATGAAAAAATCTCTGATCGGCTTCAGTTCTGTAAGCGCTCTCCTGTTATTGCAGGCCTGCACCACTTTTGACCCCTATACTGGCGAACAAGAAACCACCAAAACGGCTATTGGTGCTGGTATTGGCGCTGGTGTGGGTGCGGTTATCGCCTATCTGGACAATAAAGATGAAGGCAGTCGCAAGCGCAATCAGCGTATTCTCGCAGCGGCGGGAGGTGGCGCAGCTATTGGTGGCGGTGTTGGTTTTTATATGGACGCGCAGGAAGCCAAATTGCGTCAACAGCTGCGCAGCACTGGCGTAAGTGTCGAGCGGGTGGGTGACAATATCAATCTGATTATGCCGGGCAATATTACCTTTGCCAGCAATAGCTCGGATATCAGTGCTCTGTTTTATCCAGTGCTCGATTCTGTAGCATTGGTTATTGCTGAATACGATAAAACATTAGTGGTTGTTGCAGGACATACTGACAGCAATGGTGACGAGGGTTTTAATATGGGCCTTTCACAGCAACGAGCTTTATCAGTATCTGGTTATCTGCGATCCAAGGGTATCTTGGGAGATCGGTTAGATGCTACTGGTTTTGGTGAGCGCCAACCGATTGCCAGTAATGGTAACTCTGCGGGCAAGCAGTTAAATCGCCGTGTTGAAATTACACTGCTGCCAATTGAAGGCAGCTAATTATCTGCTAGAGGCTATTAGAGCTGCCGCCATCAACCGCGATGGTTTGTCCGGTCATGTAGGTAGCTTCAACGGCCAGAAAGTAAGCTGTCTGCGCAATATCCTGCTCTGTGCCCAGTCGTCCCATGGGCACTTTGCTCAACACAGAGTTCTGTTTTACTTCATCATCTGACTCATGTTCTGGCCACAGTATGGCGCCGGGGGCGACGCTATTAACGCGAACATTGGGGCCTAACTCTTTAGCCAGCGATTTGGTCATAGCAATATTGCCGGCTTTAGCAATGGTATAGATGGGGTGACTCTGCAGCGCCTGTCGGGCATGCATATCGGAAATATTAATGATTGAGCCCTTCGCCTTAATAAGCATTGGCGCCAGCTTTTGGGCAATAAAGAATGGGCCTTTAAGATTGCTGTTAATCAGATCATTCCACTGCTGGTCATCGCAGTTTTCTAGCGGCGTGGGGTAAAAACTAGAGGCATTGTTAATCAGCACATCCAACCGGCCCACAGAGTTGACAAGATCGGCGATTTTCTGCAAGCCACCCATATCATTAAGATCCGCCTGCACTAAAAGACAACTGTCTTCACGCTGAGAGTTTAAGTCTTCGCAGAGTTTATCGGCGGCCGCAGCTGAATTGTTGAAGTGAACAATGACCTGATAGCCATGACTGTGAAAAATACGCGCCATCACAGCACCTATGCGACGCGCTGCACCGGTAATTAAAACGACAGGCGGCTGGTTCTTATGGTTCATAAATTATTCCGAATAATGGGCTTTGAATTCTGTGAGTGCCGCTGTTTGGCGCATGCTTAGTTGTTTGCCGATCTCGGCACCGCTAACACCGGCTTCTACCAAGTCGGCAATATCTGTTTTGATCACGCATTCGCGAGCTCCTCGTAGATACGCAGAGGAGGGGTAATGTCGATCTTCGAACCCAGTTCTACCTCGCGCATCTGCTTCACAGCAAGTTAAAAAATCTTCCAACCTGCTGCTAGATTTCAAGGCCCCAATAGCTTTTAGCAACTTCAGTATAGTTGCTGGTTTTAGCTCAAAGGCTTTATGGCAGAGCAGGTGAAACTCGGTCACTACCATGGCCAGCTGACGGTGATCATTGGGTACTTTAAGCCTGTCGCACACATCTTTTACCAGCGGTAGACCTCTTGCTTCATGGCCTGAATGGCTTGGCAGGATGTGGTCAGGCGTAATGCCTTTGCCGAGATCATGAACCAGCACTGAAAAACGAATGGGTGAGCTGTCGGACAGGCGTGCGGCCTGTTGCAGTGACATTAACGTGTGAATACCGGTATCAATTTCCGGATGGTAATCGGCGCGCTGAGCGACGCCAAATAGCTTCTCAACTTCAGGGAAAAGCACGGCTAAGGCACCGCAGTCGCGCAATACTTGGATATAAATATCGGGAGAGCGCTCGCACAGGGCGCGGTCGGTTTCTTTCCATACTCGCTCTGCAACCAGATGCTGTAATTCGCCACTGGCTGAAATTGTCGACATCAGGCTCAGCGTTTCCGCTGCTATGCTAAAACCAAGATGATGGTAACGTGCGGCAAAACGCGCAACTCTTAGAACTCGCAGAGGGTCTTCGGTGAAGGCATTGGAAACATGGCGCAGTATTTTTTTAGATAGATCCTGCTGGCCGCCATGGGGGTCGATAATACTGCCGTCATCATCTTCGGCCATGGCATTAATAGTGAGATCGCGGCGGATTAGGTCATCTTCGAGGCTGACATCTGGTGCGGTGTGAAAAGCAAACCCCTGATAGCCATGCCCAGATTTCCGCTCGGTTCTGGCCAGAGCATATTCCTCGCCTGACTGGGTGCTTATAAAAACGGGAAAATCCTGCCCCACAGGCTGGTAGCCTAACTCGAGCATCTCTTGAGGAGAGCTACCCACTACTACCCAGTCATTTTCAATGCTCGGGTAGTCGAGTAATTTGTCGCGAACGGCGCCGCCGACTCGATAGATTTTCATGCCAAATTCCAGTGGTTTTAGCCATTGTAGAGGGGGACGATTACTACCTCAATATGTGTTTAGGTTTCGATGTAGGATTGGGCCAGATTAAACAGGTTGGGTAAGTTGATTGATGCAGTGAGCGATCATAGCGTATGGTTATCGGCAGTGCCGCCCATCGCGCTCTGGCGGGCAAATTTATAGGTAATATAATACCTATAAAAAAGTACTGCCTCATCTCAAGGCGGCTAAGCTGGAGGCGCACTAGGCTCTTAGTCTTTACTGCCCCAAAGTTGCTTAAGGCGTTTATCTCGACCACAGCTCCAGCGGTAATAGTTGTAGCGAGTGGGATTCTTTTTGTAATAGTCCTGATGGTACTCCTCAGCGATATAAAAGTCCGTCGCCATGGTGATTTCTGTTGCGACAGAAACACTGAGTTTGCCGCTGGCAATAACCCTGTCTATTGATGCTAGTGCAGCCTGTTTTTGGGCATCATTATGGTAGAAAACTTCACTTCGATACTGCAGACCGCGATCACAAAACTGACCGCTACCGTCTTCGGGATCAATATTCACCCAAAAGTGCTCAAGCAGCTGGTCAAAGCTGATTCTGGTATTGTCGAAGGTTATTTGCACAGCTTCGGTATGCCCCGTATTGCCTGTTGATACTTGCTTGTAGCTGGGGTTTCTCAAACTTCCGCCGGTATAGCCTGATACCACCGATAAGACACCGTCAACCTTTTCAAAGTCATTTTCCATACACCAAAAGCAACCGCCAGCTAAGGTCGCGGTATCTTCCTCGGCATAAATGTTGATAGAGGTAATGCTCAGGAAAGACAGGCAAAGTGTGACTAATTTTGATGGCAAATTGAGGTCTGGCACGGCTATCTCCGATTGTGACAACGGTTATTTTTATTGGCTAAAGTATGCTTTTGACTGGCAATTGGCAAATAGTTTCCCGACACCCTGTATTTAGGCAGTTTGTCGACTTTTATTGCGAAGACATGGCGGGTGATCCTAGGACTAAAGTGGCATAAAAGGACAACTATTTTATTGCTTGACTGAAGAGGCTTTTAGAATTATTTTCGCGCTGTGGTTACTGATCTTTTTTGGCGGTCTCAATTTTCAGCGCGAGGTTATTAATGGCTGACGATCTAGGTGACGTAGAAGAGTTAGATGGGGATATCGAAGGAACAGAAGACCCGGGCGCAGAACGAGAGAAGACGGAGTCTCTATCGGACAAGCAACAAGCGCAATTGACCTTGGAGGTCAGGCATCGTCTTGAGTTAAAGCTTGAAGAGGCGCGCGTGAAAAAACAAATGCAAGAGTATGAGTTCGATGATGACTTTGATTAATCATCCCAGTCTCAGCCAATGCGATAACTAATTGTTCTAAACTCAAGATTTAAACCCTTATCTTTGGCATAATACCGAGCGAAAATAGCCTCGGATAATCCTGTTGCCCAATACACCCCTTCTTACAGTCGAACGCCTTCTTTTTGAGCGCGATGATTGCAATGTCTTCGAGCAAATCGACTTAGAGGTTGGTCGGGGTGAAATTGTCCAGATTGAAGGCCCAAATGGCAGCGGTAAAACAACATTGATGCGATTGTTTACCACCGCCTTGCAGCCAACATCCGGCAATATCCGTTATGCAGGGCAGGCAATTGACCTGTGTCGATACGAATATCTCTCCGATATACTTTATGTGGGGCACCAGCCCGGAGTGAAAATGACCCTGACTGCAGAAGAAAATTTGCGCTGGATGGCCGCGGATTGCAGTAATTCTGCGCAGGACGCTCTGGCCGCGGTCGGGCTCGCCGGTTACGCTGATATACCCTGTTACAACCTGTCAGCAGGCCAGCATCGGCGCGTTGCTTTGGCACGATTGCTAATGACTAATGCCAAGTTGTGGTATCTGGATGAACCCTTTACGGCCATCGACAAACAGGGTGTTAGTTTTCTTGAGAGCTGCATGCGCGATCACATTCGACGGGGAGGGGCCGTTGTGCTCTCCACACACCAAGATCTGACGATTGATGGCGTGCGTAAATGTATCATAGTGCCCCATGGCGATCAGGGAGGCTTTTAATGGCTAGTGGCTTTTCGGATTATTTGCGTCGCGATTTGTTATTGGCCTACAGGCGTCGTGGTGAAGCGGCTAGCCCATTGGTTTTTTTTATCATGGTTTCCACCTTGATCCCGCTGGGCATTTCACCGGAGTCCGCGCGCTTAGCTGAGATTGCCTCTGGCATTATCTGGGTAATGGCGCTGCTGGCAACATTGCTGTCCACCGATGGCTTGTTTGCCAGTGATTATCAGGACGGGTCATTGGAGCAGCTTTTAATCAGCCCGCAAATGCTAGCCATGCCAGTGTTGGGAAAAATCACTGCACATTGGATGGTGACTGGACTGCCATTGACTCTGGCGTCGCCTTTACTGGGTGTGATGCTGTCATTGCCCGAGGAGGGTTATGTGCCAATGGTTGTCAGCTTGGCGCTAGGTACTGGCTGTTTGAGTTTAATTGGTGCAGTGGGCGCGGCGTTAACTGTCTCTCTGCGCAAAGGAGGGCTTTTGCTGTCACTGTTGGTGATGCCTCTGTATATGCCAGTGATTATATTTGGCAGCGCGACAGTGCAAAGCGCAATTGACGGCTTTGCCTGGTCTGGTCCGCTGGCCATTTTGGGTGCCATGCTGGCGGCAGCCATTGCCCTGTGCCCCCTCGCTGCGGCTGGTGGGCTTCGGCTAACGAGTATTAATTAGATTATCTGCATCCTATGAAGAGACGAGAAATATGAATTGGCTAACAAATTGGTCCCCCAGCTGGCAGTGGTTTCACCGCCTTGGTTCGCCGCGCTGGTTTTATCAGACCACAGGGCGCTGGTTGCCCTGGCTTAGCCTACTAGCGCTGGCTCTATTGAGTACTGGCTTAGTCTGGGGGCTGGGTTTTGCGCCTCAGGATGCCAAGCAGGGCAATAGTTTTCGTATTATTTATCTGCATGTGCCAGCCTCATTTCTAGCCTTGGCTGGGTACTACATCATGGCCATCGCCGGTGCCATTGGTTTGATCTGGAAGATGAAACTGTCCTATATGGTAATGAAATCTGCTGCCCCTATAGGTGCAGCATTGACCTTTTTAGCCTTATTTACTGGTGCTATTTGGGGCAAGCCTACCTGGGGCACTTACTGGGTCTGGGATGCCCGTGTTACCTCTATGCTGATACTACTTTTTCTCTATCTGGGGGTGCTGGCGCTGCAATATGCATTTCATAGCAATGAGGCCGGCAATAGAGCCAGCGCTATTCTGGCATTGGTGGGCACGGTAAATATTCCAATTATCTATAAGTCGGTTGACTGGTGGTACACCTTGCATCAGCCAGCAACCATCAAATTGACCTCGGCACCTAGTATGCATTCGGATATGTTTCAGCCATTGCTAGTGATGATTTTGGGCTTCTATTGTTTTTATACGGTGGCATTATTTTTATTTACCCGTGCGGAGATATTGCGTCGTGAACGCAAAAGCACATGGGTCAAAGAGCTTGTAATAGGAGCGCAGCATTGATGAATTTTCAGTTTGAAAATCTACAGCAACTGCTCGCCATGGACGGTCATGGTCCCTTCGTTTGGACCGCTGTTCTGGTTTCACTGGCGGTGATGTTGTGGCTTATTATTAAACCACTGGCTGATAGCGAAGCGGCGCAGAAAGATGTGGCGCGTGATATTGCCCGAGCGACTAATCCCAATGGAGAAGCATGATGCATCCACTGCGTAAACAGCGTCTGCAGTTTGTTATTTTGATTGTTGTGGCTGCCACAGTGGTGGTGGGCTTAGTGGTTTATATGCTTGGTCAGAATGCCAATTATTTTTACACTCCATCGCAGATTGCTGCGGGTGAAGCGCCTCAGGGGGTGCATATTCGCGCCGGTGGTATGGTGGTTGAGGGCAGTGTGCAGCGCTCCCCCGATTCCCTCGATGTGCAGTTTGCTGTGACCGATGGCGCCTCTCTACTAGTTATCCAGCACAGTGGCATTTTGCCCGATCTGTTTGATGAGGGCGAAGCTGCTATTGCAGCAGGCATGATAGACGAAAACCTGGTGCTACAGGCCACCGAGGTATTGGCTAAGCACGATGAGAAGTACACGCCACCAGAAGTTGCAGATGCAATGAACGAGGCCTATCAGCGCAAACAGGAATATAAACAGACTCAGAAGTCGGGTGCACAATGACGGCTGAATTAGGTCATGCGGCACTCATAGTTGCCCTGTGTTTGGCTGTGGCTCAGATGGTGGTGCCTATGATGGGGTCATATGCCGGCTATAAAAATTGGATGCGACTGGGTCATTCATTAGCGTTGGGTCAGTTTGTGCTGATGGCGGTATCATTTGCTTGTCTGACCAATGCATTTTTACAGGATGATTTCTCTCTGGCCTATGTGGCCAATAATTCCAATAGCCTTTTACCTGTGCAGTTCAAAGTCAGTGCTGTATGGGGAGCCCACGAGGGCTCGCTGTTACTCTGGGCATTAATTTTGGCCGGTTGGTCGGCGGCAGTGGCGCTATTTAGTCGCGAGTTGCCCCTGGTGTTGTCCTCTCGAGTGCTATCAGTGTTAGGCGGAATCTCAGTTGGCTTTGCCTTGTTCTTGCTGCTGACATCAAACCCTTTTGAGCGTATTTTGCCAGTCTCGCCTGTTGAGGGCGGCGACCTTAATCCGCTACTTCAGGACTTTGGCCTAATAGTGCATCCGCCGATGCTATATATGGGGTATGTTGGCTTTTCAGTTCCTTTCGCCTTTGCTATTGCCGCACTGCTTGGGGGGCAATTCGACAGTGCCTGGTCGCGTTGGGTACGGCCCTGGGTTAACACTGCCTGGGTGTTTCTTACCATAGGTATAACGCTGGGTAGCTGGTGGGCATACTATGAATTAGGATGGGGTGGCTGGTGGTTCTGGGATCCTGTAGAGAATGCTTCCTTTATGCCCTGGTTGGTCGGTACTGCGCTGGTACACAGTATTTCTGCCACTGAAAAGCGCGGTGTGTTTCGCAGCTGGACTTTACTACTGGCGATTTTTACCTTCTCGCTAAGTTTGCTGGGCACCTTTTTGGTACGCTCCGGCATTCTTACCTCAGTACATGCTTTCGCCAGTGACCCCGAACGCGGTATTTTTATTCTGGCCTTTTTAGCCGTTGTGATTGGTGGCTCATTGCTGCTGTTTGCGCTACGTGGGCCGGCAATGCAGACGAGCGTTGAGTACAGTGGCTGGTCTCGTGAAAACCTGTTGTTGATCAATAATATTTTACTGGTCAGTTCTATGGTCATGATCCTGATTGGCACCCTATATCCTCTATTTGCCGATGTTTTGGATCTGGGTAAAATCTCCGTTGGTCCTCCCTATTTTGACTTCTTCTTTGTTCCACTGATGACGGGACTCATGGTTTGCCTTGGCTTTGCAGGCTTTACACGTTGGAAGAAAACCGATGCCAGCATGCTGCTGCGCAAAGGCCTGTGGCCGATAATAATCAGCGTTGTGCTGGCGCTGCTACTGCCTGTATTTGCCGAGGAGTATTCTTGGATTGCAGTGTTTACGCTGCTTTTGGCTCTCTGGGTTACTACCATGAGTATTGAGGATCTGCTGCTTAAAACCGAGGGCAAACTCTCTAAATTCAGCGGTCTGACAGGCAGTTACTGGGGCATGATTTGCGCTCATATAGGTATTGCCGTCTGTGCTCTGGGCGTTGGTTTGAGCACTGCCTATGATGCCCAGCGCGATGTGCGTATGGAGCCCGGTGACAGGGTAGAAGTATCTGGTTACCAGTTTGAGTTTGTTAGCCTCAAGCAGGTGCAGGGACCAAATTTTGTTGCTTACCGCGGTGAGATAGAGGTTGTGTCTGGCGATAGAGTAGTTGCTACCATGCTTCCCGAGAAGCGCAACTATCGCGCTGGCGGTCAGGTTATGACTGAGGCGGCTATCGATGGCAAGTTAAGCCGCGATCTATACGTATCACTAGGCGAACCGCTGGCTGGTGATGCCTGGGCGATAAGAGTCTATGTTAAACCGTTTGTGCGCTGTATCTGGCTCGGTGGCCTAATGATCGCGCTGGGTGGATTGCTGGCCGCATTTGATAAACGCTATCGCCGCCGCAAGACGGTGGTCAGCAAAGCGGTGCAGGCTGAGGTGCTTGGCATATGAATCGATTAGCGCTATTTGTGCCATTGGCACTGTTTATAGGTCTATCTCTAGTGTTGCTGCTGGGACTGGATAAAGACCCGACAGAATTGCCCTCTGCACTAGTTGGCGAACCTTTTCCGGCCTTTAATTTGCCATCTCTTGAGGATGAGCAAAGTACTTTCACTGAGAAGGACCTGAAAGGTGATGTTCTGCTGGTTAATGTCTGGGCGACCTGGTGCTTTGCCTGTCGCATCGAGCACCCAATGCTTAATGAATTATCGCAACAAGGCGTTAAGATCGTCGGCCTTAACTACAAAGATCAACGTGTCAGTGCAAAGGCCTGGTTAGTTGAACGCGGCAACCCCTACCAGTTTAATATCTTCGATGCGCAGGGTAGCCTGGGTATTGATTTAGGTGTCTATGGCGCACCGGAAACCTATCTGGTCGATGCCGAGGGTATCATTCGTCACCGCCGAGTGGGTGTGGTGGATGAGCGGGTGTGGAATGCTGAGTTTCGTGCGCTCTATGAACAGTTAACTGGTGCTAAGCAATGAGATTGATGGCGCTTTTTACCTTACTCCTTTCCTCGCTGGTCGTTGCGTCCACGGAGGTTGTTGAGTTTTCTGACGAATCTCTGCGCCCGCGCTTTCAGCAACTGGTTGAGGAACTGCGTTGCCCCAAGTGTCAAAACCAAAATTTGGCTGACTCCAACTCACCGATTTCTCAAGATTTGCGTCGTGAAATTCAGCGTATGCTAGAACAGCAGATGACTGATCAACAGATTAAAGACTATCTTAAATCGCGCTATTCGGAATTTATTTTATACCGTCCAGAAGTTAATAAAAGCACCTGGCTACTCTGGGGTTCGCCGGCAGTGATTTTACTGTTGGGGCTACTCATAGCGATGCGCCATAATCGCCAAAAACCGTTAGCAACCGCATCCAATAGTGCCAGCGCTGCTGACCAGCAGCGTTTGGCCGCACTGCTTGACGATGAGGTAAACCAACAGTGATCCTGACCATTGTATGGCTCCTTCTAGCGGCAAGTGCATTTATCTTCTATCCCTTTGTAGTGCGTCAAAGTAATGAGAATGAAAGTGTTTCTGCAACTCGGCAGCAAGCCAATGTTCGTCTGTTTAAGGAGCAACAGGCGCAGTTTCTGCAGCAGATGGAAAGATCAGAAATAGATCAGGCTGAATACCAGCGGCTGGTTGCAGATGCACAGCAGTTATTGCTGCGCAACACTGAAGTTGAATCTGGCGAGACATCTGCGGTAATCAGGCAGGGTCTTTGGCTGGTGCCGGTACTTTTACTGTTGATGTCGTCGGCCACTTTTTACAGCTACCAGAAATTAGGTGCTGAGCAAGATGAGCATATTCAGTACCTAATGAGTCTAGGCGCCGAGCAAACTACTGATGAGCTTGCCGCCGTCTGGAGCTCAGAATTAACCGCTGCAATTGAAAAGCGCGTGCAACAGCGGCCGGATAATATTTACTACTGGGCCATGCTGGCACAATCCGCGATTGCCAAGGGCGATTTATTGGCCGCAAGTGATTATTTTGCCTCAGCTATTGAGGTTGAGCCAAATGATAGTTTTCTGCTGGCGCAGTATGCTGAGGCCTTATTTTTAGTGGATGGCAGCCGCTTTACCGAGCGTGTGACCAGCGCTCTGGATCGAGCATTTGCCGCTGATTCGAGCAATTCAGCCGTGCTTGGTTTAAAAGGAATTCAGGCCTTTGAGAACAGCCAATACCAGCTTGCGATCACCTATTGGGAGGGCGCGCGACAGGGTCTAGACCCTGCAAGTCCCACCTGGCAGGCATTGCAGGCAGGTATTGATCGGGTCAATCAGGTACTAAATGCTTTAGATGATTCGGCAGCGCAGCCGATATCTGCCACTCAGGTAAAGATAGTCGTTAGTATCAGCCCAGATATTTCCTTTACGCCGGACCAGCTCGTATTTGTTGCGGCGATTCGCGAAAGTGGGCCACCTATGCCGCTGGCTGCCCGCAAGCTGCGTGCCGGTGATCTGCCTATAAATATAACCCTGAGTGATAAAGATGCCTTGATGGCCGGTCAAAATCTATCCAGTGTCAGCCGTATTCGCCTAGTCGCGCGACTCTCAACAACTGGATCTGCCACTCCAGAGTCGGGGGATTGGGAGGCGCTCTCTGACGCCTTTGATCTGACTTCGGTCAAAGCGCCAGTCGGGCTAAATATTAACCGCCAAAGACCTTAGCTGTGTAGTGACTGGCGCGCGCAGAGCGTGTAGAATTCCTAGCCTAATGTTATGCAATCCTGCGTCCAACGGACTGGATCGAACACGACTAGAAATGACTAAACATGCGGCTTAAATCGATCAAATTAGCTGGGTTCAAATCCTTTGTGGACCCTACCAATGTGCACTTCCCCAGTAATCTCTGCGCTGTCGTCGGCCCCAATGGCTGCGGCAAGTCGAACATTATTGACGCCGTGCGTTGGGTAACTGTCTCTTATACACATCTCCGAGCCCACGAGACCTCTCTACATCTCGTA
>OJDG01000379.1_pt1 | contig 11759 bp, 12 predicted proteins | sample 1592411 | NCBI WGS metagenome assembly OJDG01 (sample SAMN05416759, study PRJEB24817) | seawater metagenome | isolation source: Sea water | place: Canada:Atlantic | collected 2013-07 | reverse complement strand
TCGGAGATGTGTATAAGAGACAGAATTAAACCTTTTTATTGATATTGTTTATAAAAATCGATATGTTGGTATTATGAATACCGAGAGAGAATCAAAATTAAACACTCTGCTTAGCACTCAGCCTTCAGGCATAGTGCTCTCTTCGTCGTGGTTGACCGATCAGGGCTATAGCCTCGATTTACAAAAGCAGTACAAGAAAAGCCAGTGGTTTGATTCTATCGGCACAGGTGCCTTGATACGCCATGGTGATCAGGTGGATTATCTGGGCGGCATCTATGCGTTGCAGTCCCAGCTAGGCCTCTTTGTACATCCAGCGGCTAAAACGGCGCTATCATTGCAGGGGAAAGCTCACTATTTGGAGCTGTCTTCGAAGAAGGCGCAGCTTTTTGGTGGTAAGGACGAGAGCTTGCCGCTTTGGTTTAAAAAGCGGGATTGGGGTTTAAGTGTAGAGAGCAAGATGACAAGCTTTTTACCACCTGATCTTGGCTTGGTCGAGATCGACCATAAAAGTTTTAAGGTAAAGATATCCAGCCCCGCACGCGCGGTGATGGAGTGTTTATATTTAGCGCCAAAGTCTCAGCCGCTTATGGAAGTGTTTGAGCTTATGGAAGGCTTGAATAATTTGCGGCCAGCGACAGTACAAAAATTACTTGAAGGCTGTACTTCTATAAAAGTGAAGCGCCTATTTTTGTATTTGGCGGATAAGGCAGGCCATGAATGGCTCAGCTATATCAATTTGGACAAGGTTGATTTGGGGTCGGGTAAGCGCGCCATCGTGAGTGATGGGGTTTATGTTTCGAAATACCAGATAACCGTTCCCAAGGCTCTCGATTCAATAAATGGAGAGGCAGCGGCATGAATAACGCCTACACAAAACAGGTGAAGCTGCTTTTGGATGTCTTGCCAGAGGTCGCCAAAGAGGCATGTTTTGCTATGCATGGCGGCACGGCAATTAATCTCTTTGTAAGAGATATGCCGAGGCTGTCCGTTGATATCGATTTAACTTATGTTGAGATTGCAGAGCGCAATGAAACGCTGGAGGGCATTAACGCAGCCCTTATTTGCATTAAAGAACGTATTGAGGGCTTGCGCCCATCGATGCGCATCCAGCATAAGGAGAATGTTTGTAAGCTCCAGCTTGATGAGCGCGGTGTGATGATTAAGATTGAAGTGAATATGGTGGGGCGCGGCTTGATAGGTGAGGCTATCAAAGCGCCACTATGTGAAGCTGCTCAAGAACAGTTTGATGTATTTTGTGCGATGCCGCTTGTGTCATTAGCACAGCTATACGGCGGTAAAATTTGTGCCGCTTTAGACAGGCAGCACCCAAGAGATTTATTTGATGTAAAGCTTCTGTTAGATAATGAAGGCTTTACGGATGAGATTAAACATGGGTTTTTGTTTGGGTTGGTCAGTAGTAATCGACCGACCTTTGAGCTGCTTGATCCGCATTTACTCGATCAGCGCACGGCGTTTGAAAACCAGTTTGAAGGTATGAGCGCAATAGAATTTAGTTACGATGAATATGAAGCCACAAGGCTGCAACTAATCGAAACGATACAGTCTAGTTTAAATGAAAACGATAAAGCGTTTTTGCTAAGTCTTAATGGTTTGGAACCAGATTGGTCGATTTATGATTTTCAGGAATTTCCATCAGTGAAATGGAAGCTCCTGAACTTAGAGAAGTTTAAAACGGAAAACCCAGAAACTTACCAGCAGCAATTGAGCGAGCTGGACAAGGTCTTGGCGCAATAATGTATAGCGTGGCGCTTATTCTGTAGGATAGTGCGCTTTTCAGTCCCCCAAGGGGGTAACTTTATAAACAAGTACAAATTTAAGTACAAATTAGGATTTTGAAGGTATGGGTGATAGCAATTTTGTCAATGAAATCAATAAGCGTAGGACTTTTGCCATTATATCTCACCCAGATGCGGGCAAGACCACCATTACAGAAAAGTTATTGCTGCTGGGCAATCTGATTCAGGTGGCGGGTACAGTTAAGGGTCGTAAAAGCGACCGCCATGCGACCTCTGACTGGATGTCTATGGAAAAAGAGCGGGGTATCTCTGTTACCTCCTCAGTAATGCAGTTCCCCTATAACGATTGCATGGTCAATCTGCTAGATACTCCAGGTCACGAAGATTTCTCGGAAGATACTTATCGCACGCTAACTGCGGTTGACTCGTCACTGATGGTGATTGACGGAGCTAAAGGCGTAGAAGCACGTACCATTAAGCTGATGGATGTGTGTCGTTTGCGCGATACGCCTATCTTGTCATTTGTAAACAAAATGGACCGCGATATTCGCGACCCTATTGACCTGTTGGATGAGATAGAAAGTGTCCTCAAAATTAAAGCAGCGCCAATTAATTGGCCGATTGGCATGGGCCGCGAATTTCGCGGGGTTTACAACTTCTATACCGATACTATCCATGTGTATGTGCAGGGCAAGGGTCACACCTTAACTGACGATATCCAGATTCAGGGACTAGAGTCGCCGGAGGCTCGCGAAGCCCTCGGAGCCTATGCCGATGATGTGCTTGAAGAGCTTGAGTTAGTGAAGGGCGCGACCAATCTATTTGATATAGAGGAGTTTCTCTCCGGGCAGTTGGCGCCGGTATTTTTTGGTACGGCAATGGGCAACTTTGGTATTCGTGAAATGCTCAATGACTTTGTGCGCTGGGCTCCAGAGCCTCAGCCACGTCAGACTCTTGATCGCGAGATAGTGGCCAGTGAAGCTAAATTCAGCGGCTTTGTGTTTAAGATTCAGGCCAATATGGACCCTAAGCACCGTGACCGTATTGCCTTTTTACGTATTTGCTCGGGTAAATACACTAAAGGCATGAAGATGAAACATGTCCGCACAGGTAAAGATGTGCGGGTGTCAGATGCCTTTAGCTTTAAAGCGGGTGAGCGGATATCGGTCGAAGAGGCAGTGGCTGGCGATATTATTGGCCTACACAATCATGGCTCTATTCAGATTGGTGATACGTTTACCGAGGGCGAGGCACTTAAATTTAGTGGTATCCCGCACTTTGCGCCTGAGTTATTTAAGCGTATCCGTCTAAAAGATCCGCTAAAAGCCAAGCAGCTGCAAAATGGCATTCGCCAGCTATCAGAAGAGGGTAGCACTCAGGTATTTTTCCCGTTCCGCAATAATGACGTTATTGTGGGCGCCGTGGGTCAGTTACAGTTTGATGTTGTGGCCTACCGTCTGCGAGAAGAATATGGCGTTGAGGCGATTTATGAGCCAGTTAATGTTCATACGGCGCGCTGGACTGAATGCGAAGATGCTAAAACACTCGATGCATTTAGGAATAAGTCCGAAGATAATTTGGCATTAGATGGCGGCGGTCATTTAACCTACTTGGCGCCCACGCGGGTTAATTTGTCGCTTGCTATAGAGCGTTATCCAGAGATAGCATTTCGGGCAACACGAGAGCACTAGTCTTCGTCGGCACAGCTTAAATAATAACAATAATAAACTCGAAGTAAGAGGTAGGTATGAGCAAGCAGGTAATTCCCGTATCCCAAGAGCAGTGCCCAGAGCATCTGCGTACTAATCGCAGCGCACTGACACGTTGGCTTGGCCGTACCTTTTATCGCGGAATTGGGTGGAATCTAGAGGGTTCAATTGCCGACTGCGAACGCCTACTTATTGTGGCTGCACCCCATACCAGTAATTGGGACTTCGTCTATGGCATTTGCGCCATACTGGGCATTAATGCGCGGGTGCGCTGGCTTGGCAAACATACTATTTTTGTACCCGGCTTTGCCTGGTTTATGCGTTGGTTAGGTGGTATTCCAGTCAATCGCGCCCAGCCCGATGCGGTGATGGGCTATGTTGACGAGGCCGTCAAAAAAGACAAGGGCTTGATTATTGTTGTAGCCCCCGAGGGAACGCGCAAGAAGTCACCAAAATGGAAGAGCGGCTTTTTACGTATCGCAGAAAAGAATAACTGCAAGATTCAATTAGGCGCATTGGACTTCCCTAGCAAGCGAATTGTCTTGGGGGATATGTTTGAACCCACAGGTGATCACGAGGCCGATATTGCTGCGATTATTAAATATTATGGTCAGTTTAAGGGTAGGTACCCAGATCAATTTTAACCAAGTTAGTATGTGCTTACTTATATGGATATAGCTTTAAATACTCAGTTTATTCTCGTCGGTGTGGCTTTCTTTGCCGGGCTTATCTCTTCAATTGCCGGCTCTGGCGGCATTCTGACACTACCGGCCCTACTGTGGGTTGGATTGCCACCGTTAAACGCGCTGGCCACGAATAAGGTGCAGAGCTCGCTGGGTACCCTGTCCTCGGCCTGGAATTTCTTTAATAAAGGCCACCTCGATATAAAGCCGCTTTACAGTTCCATTGTGATGGCAGTGCTGGGTTCAGTGGCAGGTACTTTTCTAGTTCAGAGCCTCGATACTTCGACGTTAACTCGGCTCATTCCCTTTCTGTTATTAGCCATTGCCCTGTATTTTTTATTCTCTCCCAAGGTCAGTGATGCAGATCATCCGCAGAAAATAAGTCAGCGCTGGTTTGCCTGCACAGCGGCTCTGGGCATGGGCTTTTATGGTGGTTTTTTTGGTCCTGGCATGGGCTCTATTATGCCGTTTCTGTTTGTCTGGTTGCTGGGTCATAATCTGGTCAAGGCAACGGCAGAAACGAAGCTGATGATATTAGCTGTAAATGGCACCTCGGCGCTTATTTTTGTATTTAGTGGCTATGTTATTTGGCCGCTGGCGATTGCCATGTCAGTGGCTCAGATAATAGGTGCGCGATTGGGTTCTAACCTTGTTATAAAGCGTGGAGCCAGTTTTGTGCAGCCTGTTATTACACTGATTACGTTGTTGATGGCGGTAAAATTACTGTTCTTTCCGTAACTGTAGGAGTGCCTGTGGATTTTATTATTACCGTTGCTCTGACCTTTATTGTGGTGATACTGGCGCTGGTTGTTTTTCGCTACGTGGGGCTGCCCGTCTATCGGGTTGAAGCACCTAATATTGTGCGACTGCTTGAATCTGTATTGGCACAGACTGCGACTACTGCCGATTGGGATGTGTTTATTGGTATGCCAATCCATCACAACCCTGAGCTGGATAAAATTCGGGTTAAATGTGCTATGTTAGAGGCCAGCGAAATGACTGAACGGCGTGGACGGGTGATATTTTCTGCCGCTGGCCGTCTAGAATTACAACAGATACTTAATCAGCTAAGCGCTTCCACAGAAGTAAAGAATTAAAGGCAGGCCCGATGAACGAAAATATATCACCTCTAGCCCGATTTTTAGTGGTTTTTGCCGCCTTTGTGATTGTTGTGTCCGGATTGAAAATGGCCGGGCCTTTATTGGTGCCATTTTTGCTCGCCGTGTTTGTTGCCATGATTGTCTCTCCGCTACTGAACTGGCTTAAAAACTTCCGTATTCCCAGTGGTGTGGCGATTTTGTTGGTCGTGATATTAATTTTGTTCGTCGGGTTTGTTATGGCTGCCGTTATCGGTTCGTCAATCACCGACTTTCGTCAAGATATCCCGATTTATTCGGCCAAACTGTCGGCTATGAGTGAGGCTGTTCAGCAATGGTTAATGGTGCGTGGCATCGAAATTGACGCCCAGCAATGGCAGAACAGTTTTGATCCTGGCGCGGTGATGAAGTTGGTGGGCAGCACGCTGGCCTCATTTGGTAATGTTATGACCAATGCAGTGATGATTCTATTGACCGTTATTTTTATACTTGCCGAGAATATGGGTTTTGGTGAAAAGCTGCGCTTGGCTCGTGGCAATGAGGTATCTCAAGAATGGCTAACCAAATTCTCCGATAGCGTGCACAGTTATCTGGCTATTAAGGCGGCCATTAGTTTGCTCACGGGTTTGATTATTTTTAGCTGGCTGTGGATTCTCGGTGTTGATTACGCAATCTTGTGGGGCTTACTGGCCTTTATGCTCAATTTTATTCCTACGGTTGGCTCATTTATCGCGGCTGTACCGGCGGTACTGCTGGCTCTAGTGCAGCTAGGGATCTTACATGCAGGCCTGACACTGGGCGGCTTTGTGTTGGTTAATCTGGTGATGGGCAACGTTATTGAACCGCGCTGTATGGGTAGAGGTTTAAATCTCTCGCCGCTGGTGGTGTTTGTGTCGTTGGTGCTCTGGGGTTGGGTGTTGGGTCCAGTAGGCATGCTGCTGTCTATTCCACTGACCATTATGATTAAAATTGCGCTGGAAAATCAGCCTGAATCTCGCTGGATCAGCATTATGCTGGGCGGTGCGCCAGCACCTGAGTCGCCTTCTGCTGAGGTAGGCAAGTAACACAGCCCTTCTCATTTGGGCGCTATATTTTGCCAATATTATTTGAACTAATCATCTACCCTTATGCGCCCTGTGAATAGCATCACGGATTGCCTTCGACTCAGTTGGTAGCATCCCGCGACTTACTTACCTTCTTACTTTGAGTCTTGCTTTAAGTTGGGCAGTTTATAGCTAGAACAGCTATAAATTAGATTTATTACACTTTAATTACAATGGACGTAAGGTTAAGGCAATGGATTCCTGTTTTAGAATTCGGGTTTGTAGCGGATTCACCCTGATCGAATTAATGATCACTGTCTCTATATTAGGCATTCTGCTCGGTATTGGTTTGCCCTCATTTGTCACCTTTATCAATAACAATAAAATAACGGCCGAAGCTAATAGCCTGATCTACAGCTTTCATATGGCGCGTAGCGAAGCCATTAAGCGCGGTACTGACGTTCAAGTGAGCTTAGCATTCATAAATGACAGGAGTTGGCCTTCTGGTTGGAAGGTGATAGCCGATACTAATGTCAACCATGGTTATACCGGTAGCACCCATTTTGACGATATTCTTATGCAGAGGGATCCTCACGATAATTTAAAGAGGTTTCGCTATGTCCACTTTAATGCGAGAGGCGCGTTGGCGCGCCTCAGCAATAAACCCTTTGTGGTTACCCTCAAGCCGGCGGACTGTGACAATATTGCCTCGCGGATTATATCTATTGCGCCCTCAGGCCGTGTCAATATTGAGCATGGAGACTGCAGCTGATGACTCCCTCTTGGCGCAGCCATCCATCTCAGCAAACTGGGGTGACTATGGTAGAGGTTCTAATCGCTATCTTAGTCTCTGCCATTGGTTTGTTTAGTGCCATGAAACTGCAACTCACTGCGGTCACTAACACCCATAGCTCAATGTTTAGAAGTCAGGCCGCCATTATTACCAGCGCCATGGTTGACCAGTTGCGCGCCAACCCAACCGCCGCAGTTGCAGGTCGTTATGATATTACCTTAGACGGTTCGGCGCCGACCAGCGGCGGCCTTGAAGTTGCTGACTTAACGCAGTGGCGTACCGATTTGGCAACGACCCTGCCAGCTGGCACAGGCTCAGTGAATTGCGTCTCGGCCACGGCAATTTGTACATTGGTGGCGCAATGGGATGATAGTCGCGGTCTCTCTGGCAGCAATGCACAGCAATTCTCTTTCGTAGTGAGGTTGCAGTGATAAGAAAACAGCTGGGTTTTAGTATGGTCGAATTGATGGTCGCCATGGTCATTCAGTTTATTTTGCTAGCGGGTATGGTCTATGTCTATTCCAATAGCAGAGTCATGTTTACGGTTAATGAACAGCTATCAAGGGTTCAGGAAAATGGCCGCTATTTAACCGATGTTCTACTCCATGATATTCGTATGGCAGGCTATTCGGGCTGTCGCAGCATCGATGAAGTGGTGCCCAATAATATTATTGCTAGATCACCGCCCACCTTTGCCAGCTTGGCTGATGGTATAACAGTATTTGAAAATGGTGCAGGTTGGGATAATCCAACAGCGCTAACCAGAGTGGCAGGCAGCGATGTAATAACCCTGCAGTCTGCTCAGGGCAGTGGTGTCAGTTTGAGAGCCAATATGATCACTGATACGGCAATGATTCAGATTATCGCTCATCCAGATAGGTGGGCTGCCAATGATCTGATTTTAATCTCGGACTGTTCGCACGCCGATTTATTTCGTGCCTCAACTGTCAACCACAACCACGGCACCATCATAGCCCATGACAACATTGCTAATACCGGCAACCAACTCTCCAAAGCTTATGCCAAAGATGCGCAGCTTATGTTATTTGATGCCCATACCTATTTTATTGCTAGCGCCAATGCCGAGCCCGGCCTGTATCAGTATTCCTTTAATTCAGATACGGCCACGCTGCTAGCCGAGGGTGTTGAGAATATGCAGTTATTGCTAGCTGAAGATACCAGCGGCGACCAAGAGCCCGATGTCTATGTTAATGCCACAGCGGTAATGGACTGGGAAGCGGTTATTGGTGTTCGTGTTGGTCTGCTAATGCGCTCAGCTAACAATGTGGCTACCGAGGCGAGGGCGTTTGCTTTTAATGGCGCCAATGCCAATACAAGTAATGACACCAGAGTGCGCAAAGCATTTTGGAGCTACGCTGCCATGCGCAATCGAATTAATTAGGTGAATGATGGACTCAAATAAGCAACAGGGTGCAGTGCTGGTTTCAGTTATGATTTATATGCTGGTGCTGTCAATGCTGGGTATTTCATCCATGCATGGTACGGCCATGGAAGAGCGTATGGCGTCAAATGAATGGGAGCATTTTCGCGCCTTTCAGGCAGCAGAGTCGGTAATTCAAGATGCTGAGGTATGGTTTTTATTGCAACCGAATCTTATTGAAGCCAGTGCCGATGGTTCCACTGGTGTCTGGCCAACAGGCACAGTGATCGTCAATGCCTTTATGAACTCAAGGTTTCATTGGTCGACTAATGGTATTAGTTATGGTGATAAGTCCGGCAAGAGCGCTGAATTATTTGGCGACCTTATAGCATCGCCAAAATATGTTATTGAAGAGGCGGGCTTTGAGCCTGCGGATAACGACCCAGATACATTAGCCAAAAAGACAGGAGTTTTTTATTACAGGCTATCGGCGCATGGCTATGGCCGTTCTGTAGGATCGCGCTCGATCCTTCAGGTGACCTTCGAAAAGCACAACAATTGAGGCAGGGACGTTATGAAAACAGGATGTTTTTATCAACCATTTGTATCCCAGTTAGTCTTCGCATTAGCGATAATTGGCCTTGGTCTACAAACCTATCCTGCGTTTAGCGCTGACAACTCTAAAGGTGCGTACCTGTCAGCACAAAAACCGGATGGATTGGCAAGCGCCTCTACCGATGTGGTTGACAGTGAGTTTTTCTGCACTGGGTCGTTTGCCGCAGCGACAGCTAACTCAGGCACTATTTCCTCTGACACAGCATTATTTTTTGCGCGCTTTACCACCAACGACTGGATTGGTCATTTAATTGCTCGGCCTATCTCTAATGGCACTAACTGTGGGCCAGTGCCATTGGGTAGCATTTGTTCTTCAGCTTGGGATGCGGGTTGTAAATTAACCGGAGGCTTCTGTTTGGAAATAGGTGAAAGAGTCTCTAAAATCGAGCCCAATGATAGAGTAATCATTACCCGAGATGAAGATAACGTACCCAAGGCATTTCGTTGGAATCAACTAAAAGATGGTGGTACCCAGAGAGCATCTTTAGATCAGTCTGACAACTTAGGCGGTAAGCGTCTTAACTACTTGCGGGGTGTCAGAGACCAAGAACTGGCCAAATGTAAGGGCGGTATTTTCCGCAACCGAAAGTCAGTACTCGGCGATATTATTTCCTCAATCCCCACCTATGTTGGTCCGCCGGAGCGCTTTTATTTCTCGAAGCCAGAGTTTACCGAAGGCGCCAGCTACGGCACATTTAAAACCGACCATAAAGCCCGTGAACCCATGGTGTATGTTGGCTCTAATGGCGGTATGTTGCATGGTTTTAAAGCGTCTGACGGGGGAGAAAAGTTAGCCTATGTTCCAACGTTAGTGCTTGAAGACCTGTGGCAGTTAACCAAAGCAGACTATAGCCACCGTAACTATGTAGATGGTCCAATTTCAGAAAATGATGTGCACTACGGCAGGGTCTGGCACAGTTTGCTAGTCTCTGGCTTAGGTACCGGCGGACAGGGTTACCTTGCTCTGGATATTACCAACCCTGCTGAATTTTCTGAAGCTAATGCGGCCTCTATTGCGCGATGGGAATTTACCGATAGCGACGATGTAGATTTAGGCTATACCTTTTCCAAGCCCTTATTGGTACGGTTGGCGAATGGCAAATGGGGGGTTATTGTTGGCAATGGCCTCAATGCTACTGAGGCCGATGGCAATGCCAGTAGCACCGGTAATGGGGTGATTTTTATTCTCGACGCCGAAGACGGTAGCCTGATTAAAAAGCTCGATACCAAGCAGGGAAGTGCCGATGACCCTAAGGGGCTGTCGCGGCCTAATGGCATTATTGGTACCTCGGCAGTGGATGAAGACGGAGACTTTATTGTTGACCGCCTGTACGCCGGAGATCTATTTGGCAATGTATGGGCCTTTGATCTGTCCAACTCTAACCCCAGTCAGTGGGCGTCAGCCTATGGTCCGGCCAATAACCCAGACCCGCTATTTGTAGCCATAGCTGATAGTGTTAAACAGCCTATAACCTCTGATCTAAAAGTAAAAAGCCATCCTTCTCAAGATGGCTTTTTGGTTTACTTTGGCACAGGCCAATATTTGGGTAAAAGCGATTTAACGGATCAGAGTCAGCAGACTTTTTATGCTATCTGGGATCGCATGGGCAACAGGTCAAATAGTTTTACCCGTTCTAGGTTACTCGAGCAAACCATGACAGAGCATGCCATTACGTCGACCGACCTACGGGGTCGAATAGTAAGCAAAAAACCCATTGTATGGGACGACGGTAGTTCATCGCAGGACGCCAATGAAAAACTTGGATGGTATATCGATTTGACAAAGGGCGAGCGCGTACATCAGGCACCCATCCTTAGAGATGGCCGTGTTATTTTCGTTACCGTAACCCCGGCCAATGATTCCTGTGCCGGTGGGGGGACTAGTTGGTTAATGGAAGTTGCTGGCGCTAATGGTGGGCGCTTAGATGAATCTGTTTTTGACTTTAACAAGGACCGTTTTTTTAATAATCGGGATATGATTAATGCGGGCGATATAGACAGTGATGGTCATGATGACTATATCCATGGCTCAGGTATTCAGCGAAAAAATGGCGGCATACTTTCACGTCCTGTCATCATTAATCACCCCGACGGCCGCACTGAATCAAAATATATTACCACCTCAAAAGGCGAGGTCGAATCCATACTGGAGGACTCTGGTCGCAACCGCCATATGCCCTGGCGAGAAATCCGTTAATGGAATACCAATTAGGAATATTAAAATGAAAGCAATAAAAAAATAACGCTACTGTTTAGTTTTCTCGTTAGCGCACTGGCCATGCCAGCGGTTTATGCTGAGCAGGAAATAGACCCCAACTGAAAAAGTGTTAAGACCAGCATCGATTTTATTGATGTAAAGCAGCGTTTAATCGTAGTGGCTGATCGCGAATTTGAGGTGCCTTTTAATACCTATATTATTAACAGCAATAACAAAGCGATTGCGTTATCTACACTGCAGGTAGGTAATCGAATTTGGCTCTATATGGACGACAGTGGATCGCAAATTAAACGTATAGAAAAACTCAAATAGAGTGAATAAAAGAGCTATGAGAAATTCTACTGTAAGCACTAGAACGCCACAGGGATTCAGCCTTATAGAGCTAATGATTGTAGTCGCCATTATTGGTGTTATCCTGTCTCTTATACACATCTGACGCTGCCGACGATATGCAGTGTGTAGA
>OJDG01000374.1_pt1 | contig 11799 bp, 11 predicted proteins | sample 1592411 | NCBI WGS metagenome assembly OJDG01 (sample SAMN05416759, study PRJEB24817) | seawater metagenome | isolation source: Sea water | place: Canada:Atlantic | collected 2013-07 | reverse complement strand
ATTAATCGTATAATATCTTACTTATTAAATTATTAAATAAATTATCACTATGAACGTTACGTTGATACCATTGATAGCATTGTTCTGACATTAATTTCCATTGTTCAATTGAAATTTCATTTAGTTTTTCATTCATTTCTTCTGGTGTAGTCACATATATAAAATGTTTGTTTTCTTCCAAAGGTTCTAAATAAGAATCGTAATTAACGTGTTCTGTTATAATTGGAACAGTACCAAATGCCATTAACTCTACCTCACGATGACATTTCGAACCATAACCTCGCAAACATAATCCATATTTAGAGGAACGTAATTTTAATAAATATTCTTCGTGTGTAAATTTATGTTGTTTACCTTGTGTAATATGGAATTCTTGAACTATATTTGACCAATTTGTATTTTCATTTCTAAATTTTGACTGTACGTTATTTTCAATATTACCAATAAATATACTCAAAATATTTCGTTCTTCGAAATTAAGTATTCCATCTCTTTTGAGTAATTTTTCTAATAACATTGGTTTTCTTGGCCAAAATATCCAGGGTTTTACAGTTAAATTAGGTACACGAGAAATAATTTCTTTACCCTCAACTTTTACATCTCCATTTCCTAGTAATAATAATGATGCTGATAAAAATTCGTTATTTATCCATTCTAATGTTGGTCTATCATAAGTAAGAATGTTTGGCTCAATCCAACAATGTATTGTATTTGAATGAAATTGTACATCAACGTCATTATTTTTTACTTTCATTAATATTGGTAGTTCGCGATAACTATCATTTTTGTGATATCCCAACCCTTGAATTGGTTGTTTTGGTATTTTTAATACCCATTTTTTGTGAATAACACGATATATAATTGCAAGAAGTTTGTATAGCTTTGCTTCTACAAGCGATTGAATAATAATAGTATTGAATTCGTGAAATCGTTGATCCAAAAAATGTGTGTGAATAAATTTCAATGGTTTGTTTTTGTAGTATAATTTATCATTAATTTTATATGTTATATTGCTTTTAATTTGCTGCGAACCTTCTGGTGATAGATAATAACGCCAGCACTGTAAATTATAATTTTCTCCAAATTCAAAGTAATCGTACTTTTTTGCCAAATCTTCAATTGATGCTTGGTCATAATATCTACTTGTTTTTGTAAATTCAATCCAATCATTTGTAACTTCTTTACATTTTGTCCATAAAACACCGCCATTATAGTAGCCTGTTTTATTTATATGTTCCTCTGTAATAAATTGTGGACTGACACCTAATTCTTTATTTTCATCTATGTCAATGACATCAGTAATGATAATATCACTATCTAAAAACATAGTATTATCAGTATGTTCTAATGCATATCGAATAGATTCGGCTTTTTTCATTTGAAATTCACTCCATATTCCTTCTTTTTCCATTGTAAACCTGTTTTTATTACTATATTTATCTAATTCAACAAACCATATCATTTCTAATTTTGGTTTTGGTCTCATTTCATCAATTGTTGCTTTTGTTGCACTATCACATAATATAAATATTTTTTCATTTGTATGATGAATTGATAAAGATAATAATAAACCAACTAATTCATACGCACAACCAATTGTGCATAGTGTACAAAATGATTCGGGTTTACTCATAACATAATGTTGATTTAATATTTAAATAATTATTTTTATTTATTATTTTCAACATAAAAATAATTATTAAGATCAATTAGATAATAATGATTAAATATTTAAATAATATAATATATCGTATCCATAAATCTAACAAATTTCTTTAATAATTAAATAAGTATATAGCAAAATTTCTTCATAACTAAGATATGTATTTACAAATATTTCATTGTTTTTAATGATATTTTCATATTCTTTTGTTCTTTCATTTTTTTCAATTATCACTCTGATTTCTGAATTATTATTATATTCAACATAATTTACATTATTTTTAATTTTATATGTGTAAAACTCTTCATAATCTGTTGATTTATATATTATAATACTATTTGAACATAATAATAATCTCATTCTATCTGAAAGTGTATTTCCATCATTATATAAAATATATTTATATTTTAAGTGTTCTATCCATTCAACATGTTTTTCACCTGCCATATTTTTTTTTTTTAATTCTTCACATAATTCATTTGACATATCAACTTTACCGTGGCATCCACCTATATAAGCCCAACCATAGCATATATCCTGATTATTCAAAGCATAAGTAAAATAACTTAGTTTTGAATTATGTGGAATACATGAAGTGTAGACTTTATGTATTTGACATTCTTTTTTTTTTGAATGAATATATTTTTTTTGATTATCGAAATTATCAAATTCTATATTATTGTGATCTATTTTTATGTCATCCTTCGTAAATCTGTGATTAGGAAGCAAAAAGCATTTATTATCATTTTTTTTCCTACAAAAACCAAAAGAACCTATAACCGGGTTGTCAGATAAATTAATTTTAATATAGCAATCGTGTAGAGTATATTTTAGTAAAACATTTTTTATTAATTCTGTATATTGTTTTTTTCTAGTTGGATGAACAAAACCATTCCCATTTTTTATTTCATCAATATTATTATTTTTTATAATTATTAGTATACCACTATTTGGTGGATTATTATTTATTTTATAATATTTTTTATTCCTTTTTTGTTGTTCAATTATTTCTTTATATAATGACATATTTATTATACATTAATATTATTTAAATAATTATTTTTATTTATTATTTTCAACATAAAAATATAGTATGATTTAAATTATGGAATTATCTGATTCATTTTTGAAAACACGAAATTTACTAGAAAATTTTACTTATGAAGAAAAATTAAAATCATTTGAACTGCTTCAAAATCATATTTTTAAAAAGATTGCAGCAAATGAAAAATTTTTTATTGGAAGATTATCTGGAAATGAATCAAATCTAGCTGGACGATTGTTATCAAAAATAGAAATAAATAATTATTTAATTCAAGAAATGTTATTTGGAGCTGGAATACAATTTACAAATAAAGATGATATTCGAAAGTATGGTACTTTATATACAAAATCTGTTATGAATTGTACATCACTTGGAATTTGGAGTGGCAATATGTATAATCAAGCCAAACCATTTTATGATTTTGTTGAAAAAATAAGTTCAGATAAAGAATATATTTGTGCACAAGCATTGGAGCCATATTATTTTATGGAAGAAGATCTTTATAAATTTGATGAAATTTTCAAAAATAAAAAAGTATTAATTATTACTTCTCATAGTGAAACAACAAAGCATCAATTACAGAAAGAAAATTTATTTCAAAAACCAATATTTCATAATTCAACAGAATTTTATGTATATAAAGGTGTTCAACAAAATGCTGGTAATAATGATTCTAATTCTTGGGAATTCCATTTTGACCAAATGAAAAATGAATTACAAAATATTAAAAATAACGTCTTCGATTTTGATATTGTATTAGCAAGTTGTGGTGGATTTGGTATAATATTATGTGATTTTTTGTACTCTAAATTAAATACAAGTGTTATTTATATAGGAGGAGCGTTACAACTTTATTTTGGTATAATGGGAAATAGATGGAGAAGTAATGGAAATATAACGAGACTTAAAAATGATCAATGGACCGATGTATTTAATGTAGATAAGGTAGAGTCACTCGCAAAAAATCCTAACTTATGTGAAAATTCGTGTTATTGGTAGGAATATTTTAAATATTGATATCATATGGGAATTTTATTTTCAAAAGCTCCTAGCTCTCCTTGCATTCGAACCAATCCAGAAGTTTTGCCATTTGAAAATGACAACAATTTATCAGTAGCAAATGTAGAAGATATTAATTTACAAGAAAAATCACCTGATAAACATTCTGAAAGCAGTATATTAAGTATTGACATAAACAGTTTAAACAGTAATGATAGTTTAATATTGAGCGAAAGCTCTGATGAAAGATTATATGATTCAGATGAATCTCTTCCCGATCATGTACCGGAATTAGTAGAAGCAATTATACAGCAAGAAAATATTCAACTTGTTGTAGGAGAATCTGGTGATCTAGTTGAGCCAATTGAACAAGTTGAAATCGTTGTAGAGGAACAAGTAGTTGAAAAAGCTGTTGTAGGAGAATCTGGTGATCTAGTTGAGCCAATTGAACAAGTTGAAATCGTTGTAGAGGAACAAGTAGTTGAAAAAGCTGTTGTAGGAGAATCTGGTGATCTAGTTGAGCCAATTGAACAAGTTGAAATAGTTGTAGAGGAACAAGTAGTTGAAGAAGCTGTTGTAGGAGAATCTGGTGATCTAGTTGAAACTAATGAAAATGTTGTACAGGAACAAGTAGTTGAAGAAGCTGTTGTAGGAGAATCTGGTGATCTAGTTGAGCCAATTGAACCTAATGAAATAGTTGTAGAGGAACAAGTAGTTGAACAACCTGTTATAAAAGAAATCCATGAAGAAATCGAAGTAGATAAGGTTGATGAAGTTGCACCTGCTGAACCTGTAATTCATGAAAACGCAGAAGAAGATACAAGAGAACATAAAGAAGATTAAATTTTTAGAAAAAATTGATTAAACACAAACCTATTGTATGAAATATAAACAATAATGGTAAAACAGTGTATAAATAAATATATTGAAGATGACAAATATAATTGTCATTTTCAATGCTTTCCGTTTGAATTAAGTGACTTTCAAAAATATGCAATCGAAGGGATTGTAGATGATAAACATGTATTAGTAACCGCACATACAGGATCAGGAAAAACTCTTCCTGCTGAATTTGCTATTGATTATTTTGTAACAAAAAAACATAAAAAAGTGATCTATACAAGTCCTATAAAAGCACTAAGTAATCAAAAATTTTATGAATTTGGTAAAAAATTTCCTCATATTGATTTTGGTATTTTAACAGGTGATATAAAATTTAACCCTGAGGCAGATGTGTTAATTATGACAACAGAAATTTTACAAAATAATTTATTTCAAAAATATGTACAAAAAAATAAACAACAAACAATATTTAATACAGATACCCATAATACAAGTAATGATAATACAAGTTATGTGAATAATGAAATTAATTTAAATAATAATAACACTTTGAGTGATTTCAATATGGATATAGAAAATGAGTTAGCCTGTGTTATCTTTGATGAAGTCCATTATATTAATGATGAAGATCGCGGTAAGGTATGGGAACAAACAATAATGATGCTTCCAAATCATGTTCAGATGGTTATGTTATCTGCTACAATAGATAAACCAGAACAATTTGCTGCTTGGTGTGAAAATCAACAAAAAACTACTACAACTGATAGTGACAATAAGGTGAAAGAGGTATATTTAGTTCCAACGAATCATCGTGTTGTTCCTTTATACCATCATTTATATGTAGACTGTAACCAAACATTATTCAAATCATTAAAAGATAAAGAATTAAAAGACAAGGTACGAGCTTTTATTGGCAAGCCTCATTTATTAAAAGATCAACAACATAAGTTCAATGATGATGTTTATTATGAAACAAAGAGAATGAGAGATTTATTTGATAAAGAAAAATGTTTTATACGCCCAAACTTTATTTTCAATAATTTGGCGTCCTATTTGAAAAACAACAATATGCTTCCAGCAATTTGTTTTGTATTCTCACGTAAAAATGTTGAAAAATATGCACACGAAGTCACGACAAATTTACTAGAAGATGATTCGAAAGTACCATATACTATTGAACGTGAAACTCAAAATATTCTTCGTAAGATGCCAAATTATAATGAAATAATCAACTTACCTGAATATAAATCATTAATTGTATTACTACAAAAAGGTATTGCAATTCATCATAGTGGAATATTACCGGTATTACGTGAAGTAGTAGAACTCTTATTTGCACAAGGACATATCAAATTATTATTTGCAACAGAAACCTTTGCAGTTGGATTAAATATGCCAACAAAAACAGTCATATTTACATCATTATATAAATATACAAGTTCTGGCGAACGATATTTATATAGCCATGAATATACTCAAATGGCTGGAAGAGCTGGACGTCGCGGAATAGATAGTGAAGGACATGTTATACATTTGTGTAATATGTTTCGTAATCAATTTCCAAATTACATATCATATAACAACATAATCGGTGGCGTTCCACAAACATTAAAATCAAAATTCAAAATGAATTACGCTCTAACGATTCAATTATTAAAAGCATTTGATGATGGAAATATTATTTGTAATAGTGAAAATTTTGTTAAATCATCAATGATGTATGAAACATTGCAAAAAAGAATTGGTGCAAGTGAAAGAGAGTTGAATGATGTACAAATGTTACAAAGTTCACAAAATGAGTTAGATATTTCCACAACAACATCACAAAAACAATTAGAACTATGTAAACAATATGATGAGTTATTACAAGAATTAGAAAATACATCAGGAAATAAAAAGAAAAAATTATATAAAAAACAAAATACTATGCTAGAACAACTAAAATTAAAAATACCTGATTTTAATATATCTTTATTAAAGACATTATTACAACCTCATAAAGAAATAAATGAAGTTCAACAACATCATTCACAGAAACAAGTGGAAATTAATGCGATGAAAAATTTTGTAGAAACTAAGTTTTCAGTAATATTAGATGTTTTACGCAAAGAAGATATAGTAGACAATACAGAAAATAAATTGACAATAAAGGGTGATATATGTTCTCATTTAAATGAAATTAATCCCCTTTTAATGGGTTCTTTATTAAATGAAGATTTAACTTCGAAATTTATTCAAGATCTTTCATTGGATGAATTTATTGGATTCCTTAGTTGCTTCTATAATGTAAAAGTAAATGAATCGTATAAAACATATAATATTGAAAATTGTAAACATAAATCATTAGGTTTACAAAATTTAGTTAAATTTATACATAAAACGCAATCAAAATATACGGATTATGAAACACAAAACAGATTTGTAACAGGAGAATTTAGTGAAGATTTAGTATTTGATCTAGTTGATTATGTGATTGAATGGTGTAGAGCGTCAGATGAACACTCTTGTCAAAATATTTTAAATAGATTAGCAATTGAAAAAGAACTGTTTGTGGGAGACTTTTCCAAAGCATTATTGAAAATATACAATATTGTTAATGAATTAACAAGTGTTTATAATTATTTACAAAATGTCGAAATGCTTCATTATTTACGTGATGCATCAGAAAAATTATTAAAATATGTTGTAACAAATCAATCGTTGTATATTTAATTGATGATATTTAAAGTAACATTGCTTTATTACCTCGTAGAATGAATAAACCCAATAATAAAAACATTAATACAAATGGAAATAATACAATAGCCCAAGCAATACTCTTATGACCAGACTTACAAATTAATGTTAATATCCAAGTCCAGAATACAATATACAATATTTCAACTGAAAGAAGCGTTACTTTCATAATATTAGATGATGGACAAGATAAATGTCCTACACAAAATTCTCCATTTTTTATTATGTTTTGTACAACAATTACAATTAAAGTGAACATAGATAACATAAAATATATAAAAGCAGGTGTGCATAATTCTTTTAAAGTTTTAACTAACTTCATTATATATATTGGACATATATTTTAATGAAATCCTTATATATGTCATTAACAATACAACCAGTAAGAGATAATGCACTTAAATTCCCTGTTGTATTCAAATCATTATTCGGATATAATGTAATGTTTCGAATAGGAGTAATCTATAATTTAACAAACGAATCAAATTATATATTTATAATGAAGACTCATATTGATTTAGTAGATTTATCCTATTGGATTCGATTATTCACTCGAAATTGTCGCCATTTTATGAAAGTGAAGAAATTAATCAAAAGCATAAATTTACTTATGATAAAAGGTGATTTTATGACTTATCGTAGTATGGGATTGATTTCTATACAAGATTATACGATAAGATTTTCTGGAAATTATAATATATTTCATTATAACAAGCTACATGGTGAAAAATAAATCTTTAATTACAAATATACATGATTATCCTGTCGTGATAGTTTTTGATTTAGATGAAACTCTTGGTTATTTTTCGGAATTTTCATTATTGTGGAATTATTTATTAGTAAAACAACAAAAAAAGATCAGTGAAATACATCTACAATTTTGTTTTAATGATATTTTTGATAAATTTCCAGAATTGTTGAGACCACTTATCATAGATATATTGAAATCATTGATGCGAAAGAAGCTCCATTATCGTTTTGAAATTATGTTATATACAAATAATAACGGAAGTAAAAAATGGATTCACCATATTGTTAAATATTTAGAATATAAAATTAATCAAGAATTCAAATTAGAAAGCAGTATATTTTTCAAAATTATATATGCTTTTAAAGTAAATGGGAAACGTGTAGAGTTGAAACGAACAACGTGTGATAAAACTTTTGATGATTTCTTATCTAGTACTAGCCTTCCCAAAAGTACACAAATTTGTTTTATTGATGATACTTATTATCCAAATATGGATGTCAAAAATGTCTTTTATATAAACGTAGAACCATATACATATCATTTTAATACTGTTAATATACTTCAACGTATTAAAGAGTCATTTTATTACAGAAAACATTATCTAAACATTGATGAAAATAAACTAGTATCATTTTTAAGTTCTCACTTATATTTAGATAAAAACAATCTTCATATGAGTAAAGAAAATGTAAAACGTTCTATTGACATAATTGATTCAAAAGCTATTTGGAAATTTTTAAATGAATTTTTGATGGAATTCTGTTACAAATATTAAGTATCCATTTGTAATCAATGTTGATATTAAAAGAAATACAGCAGCATCAAATATAATTCGTTTATCAAATTTAGTATATGTTGGATTGACAAAAGGATTAAATCTTAAAACAAGAAATAAAGAAACGAACAATGTAACATAAGGAGTTATAGTATCTCTATAATTGTCTGAAAATACTTGTAAATTAATAAACGCAGTAAAATATGCAATATATATGGATATATAAATGATATTATATATGTTTTCAATAATTTTTAGTGAAATCATATATTCTATGGATATAAAGTTTTTATGCAATAATATTTGAATTAGATTTTACAGAAGAACTTGTTATACCCATTCTATTATTATATACATCTAGTGTACGAGCACTTGAATCTTTTGCATCAACATATTTTGGCATCCAGAAATAGGGCAATAATCGTTGACATTTGGGATAATAGTACTCAAAAATTGAACGATAAAATAATTGTTCTTGTGAAGTTGGAGTGTTATGTGTGAAACTATTATTTGATGTAAATATTGGAATATTCTTATATAGAATACTTGAATCATTTGTTTCATTATCAAATACACTTTGTGGCAATGTAATTATTTTAGAGACATGTTCTTGAATTATTTGGTACCATGAACGTGTTTGTTTACTAACTCCGTCACTAAATGCTTCTTTTGTTCTCCAAAGTACCTCGTCTGGAAGAACATTTTGCTTAGAATATGCTTTCCTGATTAAATATTTTTCACATACATTATAGATATTTTGACATCTTAACATTGGTGTAAGCGATAAATAATATTGAACAAATGATCTATCTAAGAATGGCGTTCGTGGTTCCAAACCACACGATGAAATTGTTTTATCAGATCGTAATACATCGTACATATATATATCTTTCAGTAATCGCCGACATTCTTTGTCAAATTCTAATGGATCGGGAGCCTGATGAAAATACAAGTAACCTCCCATCAATTCATCGGCGCCATCACCATTAAAAATGACTTTTGCATCACTATGTTCTGAAATATATTTTGATACTAAATAATTGCCAACACTTGCTCTGATAGTAGTTGTGTCATAACTTTCAATCTTATAAATGACTTCTGGTATAGCATCTAAAAATTCTTGTTCTGTCACTACAACTTGGTGATGTTTTGTATTTAAATATTTCGCTACTAATTTTGCGTAATATAAATCTTCTGAACCTTCTAGACCAATACTGTATGTTTCAATTTGTTTTCCTTGTGTTTGCAATACTTTTCTGGCAACTAAACTACAAATCAAAGAACTGTCTAAACCACCAGATAATAAACAGGCTATCGGACGTTCTGTTGCTTCGACTCGTTTGTTTACTGCATTTTCCAAATGAAAACGAAGTGTTTCATATATTTCAAAATCATCGTTAAAAATAACTTCAGGTAAGTTCATTGTCAATGGATGAATATTTCCAAAACTAGGATTACTATAACGTGTGAATGAAGACGCTAATTTCCACGAACCTAGCAAATTCTGTTTTAATATAGTGTATGTTCCTGGATGAAATTGTTGGATTTGATTATATGTGGTTTCTGAATTTGATGTAATGAAACCAATAAGTGTTTTTAATTCTGACGCAAATCCATAAACCATATTTTCGTGAACTGAATTTTGATATTGTAACATGTATAAAGGACGAACACCATATGGGTCTCTAGCACTTATCAATGTATTACTTTCATGATCATATAAAATAAATGCAAAAACACCATCTAATATTTGTAATGTATACTCAATTCCAAATTTTTTATATAAATGAATTATAATTTCACAATCAGAATTTGTGTATGGTTTGATACCAAGTAATGCATACAATTCTTTATAATTATAAATTTCTCCATTACATATTAGGGAAATTTTTTCAAAATGAAATGGTTGATTCGATTCTTCATCTAAACCATTTATAGCTAATCTATGGAAACCAAAATATATATTTGTATTTTTACTTTGTTCAATTCCATTTATTAATTCTAAATGCGAAAACTCTGGTCCTCTTGTTTTCCCTTTCATAAATGATTCTTCAATAGTATCATGTTCAATTTCATTATCTTTAAATAATAAAGAAAATATTCCACACATATAATCTAATAATACATATCGTTTTATGTAGTTTTAAAAAGACATTACAAAATAATGTTTATATATATTATAATGAACTTTGACAGTATTTTCGGTATTCTTGATGTAGACTTCTGTGTCTATTACTACGCTCTTATGGTATTTGGATTCGTTGGTGTAATTGCTAGTTTAATGGCCCTTGTTGGTGAAGCACTTTTCTCCAAAAAATCTGATTTAAAGAACAACATGTTCAACCTAGCTTATAGTGGTTTATTTTACTTTGTAGCTCGTTTATTATACTCTATGTGTGTAAGTTCTTTAAAAGCTACTCCAATGATGTAAATAAATGTAATTATTAGACTGTAATAGTAATATTAGTAGATGAGTAGTGTTAATTATTTAAGATATTTTATATATGTGTATAGTATAGAATGTCTAGATTTCAAGGAGTATTTTATGGATTAAATATGCATACCGACCCAAATGAACAACAAATTAATAGAAAAAGTTATGCTCATCAAGTATTACAACAACCAGTAGAACATAAATTTGATCCCCGACCTCATGAAACACGTCATGTGAAATTTCCTGCATTGGTCAACAAGAGTGAATTTAATATGATGAATCCTAATACACAATTAGCATATGTACCAAATGCTCAACAAGGATCATTTGTAGGATTTAGCTCCCATGTTGATGATGAAACTATATTACGTAATCAAACATTTGCCTTGCAAAAAAGTGATAAAGCAGCCTATATTCCAGATTCAAATAGTGATATGTACGTGGAAACTGTACAAAATCGTAATGGAAATCCAGGAAGACACGAATTATTGTGGGATAATTATGCACCATTGCCTGGTGTCCGTAATATGCCATCGCAAATTGGAGCTGATAC
>OJDG01000372.1_pt1 | contig 11819 bp, 6 predicted proteins | sample 1592411 | NCBI WGS metagenome assembly OJDG01 (sample SAMN05416759, study PRJEB24817) | seawater metagenome | isolation source: Sea water | place: Canada:Atlantic | collected 2013-07 | reverse complement strand
ACCACGCTCGGCTAGGTATGATTCTCGCGAGAATCATACCTAGCCGAGCGTGGTAGATATCCTTAGCAGCCAATACTTTCTGTATCATGTGCTGATTGATGACAGTATACCAAAGGCCGATATAAAAGAAACTCAGCACCCAGTGCGTCCACGGAACTGCATAATGGTTCAAGGGCTGGATGACGGACAATCGGTCGTAGGGAGCTCCCGCCGGGTCACCTTTCAGAATATGAGGCACCATCTCATCGATGAACTGACTCGCAAAATCTGGGATTCCCTCATTGGCCGCCAGCATTCGCTCTATCCCTTCGAAGACTCCAGCGCCTGCACCCAAGTGGTTGAGACCGATGAATGTTACGGATAGCCCGCCTATGACCATAATGATGATCGTCAATACATCCATCGATGCAATCGTCTTGAGACCTCCGCAAATCGCCCAGAAGCCGGCGCTTATGGCGACAAGAACGATAGCCAGATTGAGATTCATTCCAAACAGCGCATGAAGCACTAAGCCTCCGCCATAAAGTATGGGGCCGAGGAATCCGAAAATGTTCACGACTAGGGTCACCAAGGCGAAATAAACACGCATTTTCCGGTTGAACCGCTTTTCAAGAAATTCTGGCGCTGTGTAGACGCGCGAAGACATCAAAAACGGGATGTATAACCAAATAAGAAAAGTGAATGCGATGACAGAGCTCCACTCAGTGGTCGACACACACATCCCATAAATGAAGGCGGCGCCCACCAGCCCAATAAAATGTTCCGTCGAAATATTCGCGGCAATATATGAGCTGCCGACGACATACCAAGGAAGCGAACGACCCGCTAAAAAGTAATCGGCTGCTTGAGATGTAGTTCTTCGACTAAAATAAATACCGATGGAGCAGAAGAGCGCCACATAAATTAAAAAAACTAGGACATCCAAACTACTGAGATCAATCGCTGCCATCGTCTATCTTCGCCTAATTAATCACGCACATTGACGCTACTTCTAGATTAAATCCAGCCTAGATGTGGATCGCCTTTAAGTCCACGTGGGGCCATTTAAGAGCCCTTGCCCACTTCGGAAGTCTGGCATGTTTCACGGTATTCACTCGGCGACACGCCGACCTTTCTAGAAAATATTCTAGAGAAATAATGAGAATCCGGGGTCCCAATACACTCCGATATTTCGTGGATGCACAGTTCGCTGGTAGCAAGTAGTTGCTTCGCTTTCTCAAGCTGTACCTGTAAGCAAAATTGCTTAGGTGACATCCCAATCAATGCCTTGAAAAGTTCGCGGAATCTAGAATTTGAAAGATTGGCCGCCCTCGCCATTTCCAATACCGATATATTATTTTGCGGATTCTCTTCAACCATATCAGCCACCGCTTGAACACGTGCCTCCGTGGAGACACGTTCTACCCCTGAGGCTTCGTGCTGCTTTTTAAAATAAATCCATGCCAACAGTTTGTGGAGATTGGCCGAAGCCATAACCATATTTGGGTAAGTCCAGCCCTTTTCTAAGTTTCCCAATATCATATTAAAGAGCTTTAGGTATTCATCCGTCTCCTTAACCCAGTAAGTGCCACTATCCAGCTCATCTAGAAGCATGCGAGTGTAATCCACTGCCAACGAACCCTCGTAATGAATATAATAATAGGACCACGGATGGGTCTTTGATGCACCATATTCATGTGCCTGACCCGGCCTCAGAAACACTCCTTGGTTACGTGTGACGATTGTGTCCTGACCATCATGCTTTACCCACCCAGAACCTTCAATGCAGTAGAGAAAAACGTAGCCTCGGGAGCCCCTCGGGCGCTTACAATAATGCCCCTGCGCACGGGGGTGATAGCCAACCGCAGTAATCATTAACTCTCGTGTGCAGGGCATTGCAGCAAACTTCTTACGTTTATAATCTGTGAGAGAATTGACCATCCTTTCTCCAGGGATATTTGGAGGGAAAAATGTATTATCATTTGGTTTGAGCATAATCTAAGGGGGTATTTTAGTGCGAAAGGTCAGTTCCGTGGCGACTCAGGTTCACGCTCTATGGGGACATAGCTTTTCAAGCGCGCTTTGATCGCCGCGTATTCGGGATTACTCACTAAATTATGCCACTCCATTGGATCAACCTGGTGGTCGTAGAGCTCTTCAGTTTCATTGCTGGAATAAACAATATAGCTGTAGCGACCATCATAAATCCGGTGCCCCCCATAGTTATAATCTGACAGCGTGGGTTCGCTCCAATCCATATCTGGATTGCGGATAAGATCTGCGAAACTGCGCCCCTCATTTTCAGGATTTTCGGGCAAGCCGCACAGATCCAGCAAGGTCGGATACATGTCGATTAAGTTCACCACTCCCATACTTTTTTTACCCTTAGGCGTCACTCCGGGGACCTTAACCATCAAAGGCACCCGGCAGGATTCCTGCCAGAGCTGAGTCTTCCCATATTTCTGCTTTTCTCCGAGGTGCCACCCATGATCACTCCATAGAATGACGATCGTGTTGTCTGCATATTGACTTGTCGCAAGTCCATCTAAAAGAACACCGATGCAGTCATCCACAAAAGTAATGTTTGCTAGGTAAGCTTGGACTGCCTCCTTATGGCGCGCTCCATAGGTTTCGACTCGCTGCCAAGTCGAATGGGGCTTAGCCGGTTTGTCCCATTTATTTAAGATATCTCCCAGATCGTCAGGTATCGTTTCTGGTAAAATGATCTCTTCCAAAGGATACATATCAAAGTATTTTTGAGGGACGTACCAAGGGAGGTGTGGCTTGCTAATGCCAACCGCCATAAAAAAGGGCTTATCGAACTGACGATTCGTCAATTGATCAGCGGCCCATTCCGCCGTCACGTAATCCTTCATTTTAGTTTCATCATTCCCAACAGTGGGGCCCCAATCGAAGCCGATGGAGTGATAACTCTTTTTCCCATTCGGTAAATTGGGCAGTGCATTGATCGGCCTTTCTTTGCTGATAGGTCCGACCCATCCTTTCGAGGGCAACCACTCATCAAAGGCCCACTGCCCCTGGTCTCCGCGCGCATCACCACCTGCTGGGTGTGTGTGGAAAATCTTACCTTGGGACAGGCTATGGTAGCCGTGCTTACTGAAATACTGAGGGATCGTCAGTAGATCCTTTGCCTTTGATGCATTCCTAAGATTTGTCTTATTCCCATAAACGCCAGTACTGTGGGGAAATTTCCCGGTAAGAATAGAGGAGCGCGAGGGGCCACAAACAGTCGATGGCACATGCGCATCATACATCACCAAGCCACCCTGCTCATTGAATCTATCCAGATTCGGAGTCTTGACCTGAGGATTGCCGTCGAACACGCCGACCCAATCGTTGAGATCGTCAATCGCAATGAACAAGACGTTAGGCTTATCCGCAGCATTCAAAATCACACATTGTATAATACACAACAACCCAGTGATATAAGTTTTTTTAATTTTCATAAAAATTAATTCCCGACTACTCCATTTAGAATCATAACATCGCCGCGGGTTTTCCCGATCTTGAGGGTGTGCTTATCTTTGGAGAATACGGGTGCAGCAAAAGACTTACCTGCCACACGATGACTGTAAACTAATTCTCCAGTCGCTTCGTTGGTCAACTCAACGACAGTAATGTCATACGGAAGGTCTACTTCCTGCAAATATCCCACTGGCTTACGCCCGTCGTTTTCCGATGCAAAAAAAGAAATCGGCCAACCAGGATACTGGGCAGAATCTCCATCACTGAGATCAACAAAGCGCGGCCAACACTCAAAGGTAGTTTCACCGCTGGGCTTGTGAAAGCGCACAATCCCGTACCCGTCTCCACGCTCTTCACGAAGCTTGCGGTTGGCGGGGTTCGCATAGGCAAGCATGGTAATCTTATTTCCTAGTCCATCCTCATAATTCCCTACCCATTTGTTAGGGCCGCCAACAGGCGGCCCACCTCCGACTTCCTCCCCCTCAGGATGCCACCAACGACCATAAATCGTATTAACAATCGCTGGGGCGGTGAAGGCATATGGTCCATCGCGGTAATCATCAATCCCATGCCGAACAGTCACCGCAAGGTGCTGGTCCCCGCACAAGTGTGAAGCATGCGCACGGCGTAGCGCTTTTAGAGCCTCATTGCGAGGTGTCTGCGGCCAGCCGTTACAATCAAGATCCGCTAGTAAACGTGAGGCATCTTCATTGCCGTGGATATGAACGGCTCCGCAAAAAGCGGTTTGTGATAGAGCCGCTTTCATGGAGATCCCATCCCAGTCACGCGCCCACGCATCGAGAAAATTAAGTTGCCGCTCTCCTAGTAGCTTAAGCCCAGGTAGATCCACAGCCGCACGATCATAAGAGGGATCGATGATGTGGTCGGGACGGGGTCCCATCTCTGGTATATTACCTAGGGGCGCCGACTTAAATTTACGGTCCTCTAAAATAGCAAAACTGACACCGCCAACATTTAGATCTGTATAATAAACCCCTATTCCTTGCTCTATGGGAGTCGCATCATAGGGGTCTGGTAAATTCCAAGTCTGCTGACGCTCCACCATTTGAACGAAGGAAGCGGGAAACATATAACCGCCATCTGACGCTCCTTTGATGCCTAAAGACGCTTTTCCACTTTCACCCCAAATGTTAGGATGGCCAACATCATGGTCATCGAGAATACAAATTGTGGGACGGTCTTTCATTACCTCTGCAAATTGTACGCCAAATTGCAGCCATCCATAAGTAGCTTCATCGTGAGTGTAGTTCTGGTCACCCGCGAAAAAAAGTAAGTCAGGGTCGTGATATTTAAGATTATCAACTGTTTGTTTTCTAGTATCGAATTCCTTGTCTACTGGAGAATTACAATTTAACGAGCCGACAACTATCGTATCCTTGTTGATTGGATCTGCCCGCACTAGCCCTTCGAATTCAGAGAGCTCCCCTAAGCTTAAGCGATAGGGAACGTTCTCCGACGCGTCCCAGTCATCCACTCGAAAATGCACCGACCAGCCCGGATATTGAACTGTCTGCTCTTGAAATAGAACCCACTGCCCATCCTCCTTAAATTCCAATGAGACAACTTTTGGTTCATGCGGAAGCAGCGGAAAGCACTGAGTTGTCAGCTTCAATACACCATGATCTTGCGTATAGAGTGCGAAGGCTAAGGCCTGATCTCGATCTACAGACTGAAACCATTTCGCTGCCCGTTGGTCGTAACCTGTAAGCCCTCTCTTAAGCTTAAGGTTCCACCATTCTCCAATGGCTGCATTATCCGATTCCCGAGCATACTTAGTATCGCTTCCAAATGGCGCAGGGTCGCTGTAATTAAATGTAGAAGACCCCCTTGCTGCGAAACAGGCAATACAACCCAAGAAAAAGAGTGTCGTTATATTCATTTCTAAGCTTCTACATAAGGGTATCGTTCATTATGCGAGAGAGTCATCAACGCGCAAAAAATACGTAAATCGCGACGACGAGCATAAGCAGAATCACGCTAACCCCTTTAGCTCCCCACCATGGAGTAAGGTCTACTTCATTTGTATAGACGATTTGCCAAGGCTCTTTACGCGGGTTGACCACACCAATCACCAACATTAGCCCGACGATGAGTGCAAATACCAGTCCCAGGAAGTGAAACTCATGAATCCCCGCCGTGCTCAATGCTGAAACACAAACAGGAGCAAAGTATCCGAGGGCAATGATTACGATGCCAGTGGTCAGACCAACTAGACCAGCTACAGCTGGAACTCGTCGATTGAGCAGACCCACCACGACCACTGCGAAAATTGGGATAAAATAAAGCCCGTTCATTTTTTGCAGGTATTTAAAAATGCTGTCCTGCCCGGCCAAAACGGGCGCAATCAGCATCGCCATGATCGCAATTGAAACCACAAACACTTTCGCCGCACGAACCATCTGTTGTTCCGATCCTCGTGGATTAATGATGTGCTTGTAGAGACCCAGGCTAAATAAGGCAGAGGTGCTATTCAGGCCCGCATTGAATGAGCTCAGAATGGCGCCCACCATCACTGCTGCAAAAACCCCAGTTAATGGCGCTGGCAGAACATCAAAGACTAACTTTCCATAGGCAAGGTCTGCACCAATGCCAGTATCTTTATAGAGATGATAAGCGATAATCCCAGGAACTACGAGGTAGATCGGTCCCAATAATTTAAGTGCTGCCGTCAGCAACACTCCCTTTTGTCCCTCAGCGAGATTCCTTGCTCCCAAGGTCCTCTGAATAATTTGTTGATTGGTGCACCAATAAAATAAATTCAGCAAGGCAACCCCTGTAAACAAGGTCGAGAAAGGAACACTTTGATCGCTCCCTCCGATTGACGACAGGCGTTCTGGGGCAGCCTCGCGCAAAATACTCCATCCTTCGACGATACCCTCACCCCCGCTTACTTTGTTCAATGCGAAATACGCGATGGTCATGCCCCCGACGAGAAGCCCGACACCATTGATCGTATCGAGCACCGCTAATGTCCGTAAACCTCCAAAGCGTGAATAAAGAAGCCCTAAGACGCCAATCACTAAGACGGTCAACCAGAGGATGATCGTTTCAGGCGCAATCACATTTCCGAAAAGGGATACGGGTTCGTCGATGCCGGTGAGCGCCTGCAAATCCATCATATGGGATAGCCCGACCGCACCACTATAAAGAATAATCGGCAGCAGCAGGAACGCGTAGGCAATCAGGAAAATGAAATTTGCCATGCTCTGCGTGTAGCGGTCGTATCGTAGCTCCAAGAACTGTGGTACTGTCGTGATCCCCCCCTTTAAGAACTTCGGGAGAAAGAACAGAGTCATCACGATCAAGGCCAGCACCGCGACCACTTCCCAAGCCATGACGCTCAATCCATCATTAAAGGCCGCTCCGTTCAGACCCACCATTTGTTCGGTGGATAGATTTGTTAAGAGCAAAGATCCCGCAATAATAGGGAAAGTCAGTGAACGGCCGCCGAGGAAAAATCCATCTGAGCTGGTTCGCTCATCTCGCCTAGTGATGAGCCAAGTAAGGCCGGCAGCAAAGGCAGTGAAACTGAGAAAGGAGATAAAGATCCATGTAGTCATAGCAGGTGATTTATTAGGGGTAAAGAATGGGTAATGGAGTGGCTACTTGCTAACTTGTAGGCGGAAATAGGGCAAGCGCTCTAATGGCGCTGCGATCTCAACAGTCGCTGGACCGACAACTTCAGATCCATCGTCCCCGATCCAGGTGCCCGCAGGAAAGACGACTTTTCGACTACGGGCATCTTTCTCTACCACCGGTGCGACGAGTAGACTGTCCCCCAGAATAAATTGGTCCTGAATAGTTTCGTAGCCGGTATCTGGCCAGAACCAGGCCATGGGCTTTACGATTGGCTCCCCGGTCTTGGACGAGCGATGCGCCAATGCGAGGATCTCTTCACCAAATTTCTCATGTAATAGCGCCATCTTCTTGCAAATTTCGTTATTCTCAGGGCTTAAGACACGCCAAGGCGCAACGGAAAACTGCATCATCGGCATCAGTGCATGGACTTGGGCCGAACGCACGACCATCTCTTGATCGATCTTATCCAACTCAAGGAACGACTGATACTCGCCGCCCCCAATCATATCCGGACAAGTGTAAGCATAGCCCATCAAGCCCTGTGCAATCATCCCGGGAATAAGCTGCTTCAGATCTCCCCAATCAGGCGTTTTGTCCCGCAATCGCTGCGCCAAGGGTAGTCCTGCCATCTTCCAGGATGCGCGATACTCATTCAGTGGATACTTTAGGCCAAGCTTTGCGAAATATTCAGTGTGTTTGTTCGGTATACTATCTCCCTCGAAAGAAATAATCCCTGACTCATAAAACTTCGCGTCACCCGCATCAAACTTGAATCCATCCACGCCGTATTCTTCCACTAGATGATCTAGCTCACCCTCCATCCATGCGAAAGCACGCGGATTACTCAGATCCAACATGGCACTTGCCCCGTTCCACCAGCGGATCACGGCCGCCTTGTTCCTAGTGTTCGCCCACAGGATTTTCTGAGTGCGCTCAGGGTCAAGGTGAAGCATCCCCTTTGCCGCCAGGTATCTAAAAGTCTCGGTGTCGGAGGTAACAAAGGGGCAAATCCACATCATGACTTTGAACCCCCCTTCATGCAGATAACGAATCATTCCCTTTGGATCGTCAAACCGATCCGCTCGGAATTCCCAATCCCCGTAGCTCTGTTGCCAATTGTCATCAATCATTATGACGCCGGCTGGGTAGCCATTACTCAGAATAGCCGCAGCATATGCGCGAATATCCTTCTCGTTTTGATTATAGATCAACTCAATCCAAGTGTTGTATTGAGGCGAAGTGAATAACAGTGGGTCAGGGATTTCGCCGTTTGATGGAAAGTATTTCGCAGAAACCGCAGTAAAGGCCCCTGCAAGCGAATCACCTCCCTCACCGACGTGAACTGAATCCATCGACTCATCAATACTCAGAACACCCGCGGCAAAGGTGTAGCGATAAGGCATCTCTGACCAAACGTACCGCCCTTTCGATGAAATCAAGATGGGGCTGGCCTGATTCCCCTGGTTATTGGCATACAGATCTCGCCTCAGCTCAGTCGCTTCGCCGTAGGGCATACGGTAGCCATCCACGCTAAGCCCGCCCCACCAATACTCGCCAGGGAGAAGCTCAATATCAATCGTTTGTGACTCCTGATAGCTAAGCTCATCCGCTGAAGCTGTCGCCATCCAGATGTGCCCAAATGAAAGGAATAAAACGGCGAAAATTTTAAAATATTTTGAATTCATCTTGGGTAATAAACTTGAAAATCATGCGCTAAACACGCATGCTGAATTGTGTCTACATGCTGTAAAAGTAAACGAAAAGGATACTAAAATTAAACAACTATGGCGTTGGACAATTCGCCGACATTGATAGATTTTCCGCCACATTAGGGCTGCAAATATTAGTTTTGGGCAGCCTTGGAAAAAGGGGAAGGCAGTTTATACAAAGACGTGCCTAGGTCTTTAGTCATACCCCTATAACTGAAAAGCTTTATGAGCTTATATTATGAACTCAAAGAAAACGATTCTAGCTTACTTATCGTAACCCTGCCAAAAATACCAAGAATCCGAATATTTCTTCCAATCAAACTTCGGGAGCTCTTCAATCGGCATCTGCCCTATGTGGCCATCCGCATACACAAAAGTTACGATGCCATCGGTATTGTTAGGTAGCGACCAAGGGGCAACACTAACGCCAAACCATTGACTCCCTTGTCCAAGCTGCCCTTCAGAAATATAAAGCGTGCGCCCTGGCGATAGCAAACGATTCATAGATACTTGACCTGAAGAAAATGGCACATTTTTACCTATCATTGCTAAGACACTGTTCATACCATAGGTCGCGTATCTAGGCGGATTCTTATCGATTGTCACCTCAGAGGCCTCTCGGCGCTGAATGGGGGATCCAAGGACTTTATAATTATGGGGCCACATGGTGCTTCCCCCGTCGGACAAGTAACCTCCCTCTGCAAGCTGCTGCCACCAAGAGCCTTGCTCCCTGCCAGTTTCTTCATCTGGGCCGATCCAAGAATTCAAAAGTCTAAAATTATTATCATTTGAATACAGTCCGCATGCAGCGTATAACTGTCGCAAGTTACTCGCGCTTTCAGTTCGAAGCGCACTGGTGCGAACCTTTCCTACTGAAGGAATTAAAATGGCGACTAATATCCCCACCACAGCAATGACTGTGAGCAATTCGATTAATGTAAACCCCCGCAGGTTCTGATTTTGTTTTGCTGGAAAATAAAACACTAGATAATTAGTAGCAAAAAGGTACGCCATCTGTCTTTAGACATTACGCCGATTAAGATAAACAAAAGCACTACCGCTCACTTAAAATAATTGCACCCATTAATTAATGGGGGGGCAGTGATGATTCCCTTGGTTTAACTGAATTGAAATAGGACTGCCATTCTTATTCAACTTAACATCGGATTGCCCCATCATCTTTATCGTTTCCGGCAAATCCATAATAAAATATGAAAAAATAGCTCAAAGACGTTGACTGTATTTCCCTATTTGGCTGTATCCGCAAATATGGAAATACAAAGGGATTTATTTAAGCTAATCTTCGTTATGGTTGGGCTAACACTAACCCACATCGTTTATGGAGGAATCGAAAAGACCTTGGTGTCTTGGGTTCATTTGGAGGATGAAAGTGTTCGGGCAGGATCCATTCTGACACTTCAAGACGGTTCCGAATTTGACGGTATTGTGTTCGGAGAATTAATGGCAGGCAAGTGGATGGCTGGGAGTGACAACTGGAAAAGATCAGAGAAGAATCAGGAAAAATACTCGGATAACGATGCAGAAGCAGGCCCATTGATTCAGATGGCAATTGTGTATCAAAAAAATCTCATTTCTATTTTCCGCGACGGGAAACCTTATGCTTCCCACACCACAAGGAACATCGATTTGCTCAACAAAGAGAATAATTTTGTAGTCTTTGGCAAAAGTTACATGGGAGGAGGAGGTGGTATTTCCGGAATGATTGAAGATGCTCGAGTTTATGACAAGGCATTGACTATCAATGATATCAAGGAATTGGTTCCAAACGAATTATCGGAAATTAAACCCTATGCATGGTGGAGTTTCGAAGACGATGCATCGGAGCAAACGGGGCGGTTTCCTCATCATGAATTAAGAATCGGAGCCAGGGTTAAAAATGGTAAACTAATGCTTCACCGGGGCGCGGTTCTGATAGCAGCAAAATCGAAGGAGACGGCAAGAAGGGGAAGCCAAGTTCCCTTGCTCGATGAACCGTATGTACCAGAAACTCCAAAGATGCCTATCGACCCGCCCGACAACTGGCCAATTTATCATCTTTTTCATCCAGATGTAGACCTTGGCGCTCCATATGACCCGAATTCCGCAATTTACTACAATGGTAAGTATCATCTTCACTACATTTATAGAAACCGAGCCGGCATTTCCTATGCCCATGTTTCCAGCACCGACATGGTCCGATGGAAATGGCATCCCACCGTTCTAGTACCGCAGGTCAACCGACACGGTATGTTCAGTGGCACAGCCTTTCTTACCAAGGAGGGAAAGCCTGCACATGCTTACTGCGGTTGGGGTTCCAATCGAAATTGGATTCAGTATGCGCTCGATGATGATCTTGACGCATGGAGTGCGCCCGAAGTCATGATTCCCAGTGATGAAACAGGTAAATTGATGGTAAATGAGCCCTATTTTGACCCTGATGTATGGATCATGGATGGTCTGTATTACGGGCTGAACGGAAGAAGCAGTAAACAGTCTCCACTGATTATGAAGTCAGATGACCTCAAGGACTGGGAACACATCGGCGAACTGCTTCACCCTGATTTTGATGAGGAAAAACTGGGAGTTAAAAAGGAGGAAGACATTTCATGCCCCAATTTTTTTAAGCTTGGTGACAAATGGGTTCTTACATGCATAAGCCACCGGCTGGGGTGTCGGTATTTCATAGGTGATTTTAAGGATGAACAGTATTTACCGGAGTACCACGCGGTCATTGGAGGAAATAGCCGCAGGTATTTTGCCCCCGAATCGTTGCGGACCCCGGATGGACGAAGAGTGAATTGGAGCTGGTTTATCAAAGGGAACGGCAAGGACCACCGAGGCACCCAATCCCTTCCCACGGAAATGAGTTTGGATTCCAATGATCGCATGCGTTTCCGACCAATTCAGGAACTTGAAACTCTTCGCTACGAAAAGAAAGAAAAGGGAAGAAAAGGACAGAAACAGGGAAGAAACGGGAAGACAAGGGAAGACACAAGGAAGAAAAGGGAAGAAAAGGGAAGACACAATGAAGAACAGAGAAGAAAA
>OJDG01000364.1_pt1 | contig 11906 bp, 11 predicted proteins | sample 1592411 | NCBI WGS metagenome assembly OJDG01 (sample SAMN05416759, study PRJEB24817) | seawater metagenome | isolation source: Sea water | place: Canada:Atlantic | collected 2013-07 | reverse complement strand
CCTTTGCCGCTAGATCTAGTTGCGCTTGGGCTTCTGCACCTAGGGCATCCCAGTCTTGGCTCGAAAGGCGGAACAAGCCTGAGTCTGTACGAATAGTCACAGTGCCACCTAGCGCTTGCGAAATCACTGCGCGTGTCCCGGAAGGAATGACCTGTATATCACCTGCCGGAATGATCGTCGCTTCGGTATCGCGAACGAGAGTTAATTCTTCGTTAAACTGCATACCAATAAAGAACACCACTCTAGGGGCTCCTGTCAATGCGGAGCACAGGGTAAAGTAAACATGCAGTCAATATGACCTCAACACTGGCAACTCGTTGAAGGAATGTGCTTGGCAAATCTTCAAGGTCTTAGATTATAATACCACTCATTCTATAACACTTTCCTAATTCTCATTATGCTTCGATCCAGACTAAGATCTTGGGCAAATTTATTGCTTACAACTGTCATATTTTTGCCATTCATGGCCAGTGCTAAGGCTTCAAAAGAAGAAGCTCTTGACTTAAGTATCATCGAACAGATCGATGCTCTAATGCCCTATATGACGGCCTCGCAAAGAATACAATTTCTCAATCTAGAGGCTGCGATCGAAGACGCTAAGTCCAACCTACGTAGTGGACAATACTTAGCCGAAACTAAATCATCAACTTTTGATCCTGACAGAGACATAAATGCGATCGTCAAGCGCGGCAAACTAATGATCGAGAGCGCGAACTTGATCATTCGGACTAATCAAAAAAGCTTGGTGGCTTTACTCACTTCGGTCGACGCACAGAAGGCGGCAAAGGGAACCATCGACGAAGCACGATTCGACTACGTGCTGGAATCTTCCACTTTAAAAGAGGCCATGGCGACGCGTTGCCAGCAGCTTCTGGAAAGATGCTGGCAACTAGACTATGAGACGCTGTTCTTCGACGGCGTTTTCACCCAAGATAGCGAAGGAACTCACCGCACCGATGCCAAGCTACGCAACGACTTTTACAACACACTCACTAAAATCGATGGTAACGCATTCAGCGTAACTATCCCCGTGGATTTCAAGCTCAACCCTAGTACGCTAAACAAGAGTAGCCAAATCTTCAGCTACGAAAACGAGGCCATCTTCGCACAAGATAAAAAAGCGCTACTTGCCATCGAACTGATTCGACCTGAAGGATCGAGCAGTGGACTTCTATCCCTGCGTGCTATTGACTTGGAAACGCAGTTCATCGTCGTCCATCAAATTGTTAAGATCCACGACCTAGTAGTGATACTCGGCATAGAGGATGAAATGCTCGTAGATGCATTACCCGCACAAGTCACACTTCGCGATCATACTAATACCCTCGAAACGCTCAATCGCTTGGGAGATGCATATATTTATGAAATAGAGTCTACGGCTCCAAGCAATGAAGTCGCCGAGATGCTCACCAATACTTTATTAAATCAGGCGAATCTCCAAATATCCGACCGCGACTTCATATTACGAGCCTATGGAGATTCACTTAAAATGTTAGATACCTGGGAGGGCCACGCGAATGCCCGTCTAATCATAACCGAAGGTGCTGAAACCAACAGCTATCAACTCAGCGCACAATCCAATGGCAGTAGCCGCACTTTGACCAGTGGAGTGCTTACTTTGAGTCAAATCCCCGCTGAACAAATGGCCGAAGTGGAATAATCGTGCTTTAAATGTTGCGATCAGTTTGTACGCCTCACTCTGGACTGCACTGGGCCTTCAATGACGTGTCCCGAGATGTAGAATCCTGTTAAGGCATAAATACATCATTGAGCCAAAATAAATCAGTCAAGCAGCCGTATATCCACCAAGACATCTAGGCCGATCTCCTCTAGATGATTACGGATTTTCTCACGGTCGACATTTGAACTAGATGCCAACCGAGCTTTCGCTTCAAAAAGTATACAGCCGCTATCAGGCGCGCTGTAGGCTCGGGTGCTGAGCTCTTCCACATTAACGGACACTTCAGCCAATGCCTTGAATACGTCACGCACAATACCAGGATGGTCACTACCGACCACTTCGAGGTCAAACTGACGCATAGGCTCCATCTTAGAAGGAACTAGCCCAGGGGCGATCATCACGTCAAGGTCACTGATCCCACGTAGTGCCGATTCAAGGTCCTGTTGCTGATTTCCAGTCACCGTCACCTCCAATAAACCGACGAAGCGCCCAGCAAGATGAGCCATCCGACAATGCTCCCAATTTCCACCATACTCAGCAATCACATCTGCAAGTTTTTCAACTAAACCCGCGCGATCTTGCCCACTAATCGTTAAAACTAATACTCCGTTCATGGAGAAATAGATAGCGTAAGGGTATTAAAGGGCAAGGTCACAAAGCGAAACCTTACGCTTGAGATAGGCCCCCTACAATAGCACTGACCCTACTGAATATAGCTACAACAATAGTCCGCCCCACCATCAGCCACTTTCAGGCTGAACTTGGAATTGCCTTCCACCTCAAAGGCCTGACCTTCGGCATAGGTATTCCACGCATCACTGCCAGCCAGCTTTACATCCATCGCACCGCCGAGGATTTCCATTAACTCGGCAGCCTCAGTGCCAAAATCGTAATCACCCGCCTGCATAAAGCCGAGGGTCTTCTTTGAGCCATCAGCAAACTGCACCGTGCGACTGGTGACTTGGCCGCCGAAATAGACATTGGCTTTTTTGGTGATGGTAACATTTTCGAACTTTTCAGACATAGTTCTACTACTCTAAATCAGGAGGATACTGTCGATCACAAATTATAAACAGGTAGAGTCGACGATTCTTCAATTCACATCTTTTACGCAGCGGAAGCCGGTATGGTGAGCGGGAGAGTCATTTTCCAGCGCTTGCCGTGAGCCAGGTTGGTAACCGCTACACCAACCATCTGAGCATAGGAAAGAACCACCACGTGTAACATAAGTTGGCAATCGCTGGCGCAATCGGCTCAGGCTATCGACATCGGGGCCAGTCGGATTGATGGCTCCATCCGTTCGCAGTGAGTATGCTTTTGGGTGGTAGCGGTCGGCGACGATCTCCCACACATTCCCTGCCATGTCATAGAGCCCAAATGCGTTGGGCGGAAAGCTCTTAACGGGGGCGGTAGCCGCAAACCCATCCTCCTTAGTATTCTCATAAGGCCATACGCCCTGCCAGATGTTAGCCATCCAAACATCCTCACCTAGCGGTGCGAAGACATCGCCCCATGCAAATGGCTGCCGCTCTAAACCACCACGTGCGGCACGCTCCCATTCGGCCTCGGTCGGCAGGCGCTTTCCAGCCCAAGCGGCATACTTAGCAGCATCGTCGTGCGTCACATTAACCACAGGGTGGTCGAGTCGGTCTTGCCAACTGGAGCCCGCGCCATCGGGCGCGCGCCAAGTAGCCGCAGCCTCGATCCGCCACCACTGTGTGATGTCGTTCTCAGAGCGAAGCTCTTCTTCCGGCAGCTTGAAAACAATTGAACCAGCCGTCTGCCCTAGTAGCTGCGAAGAATCTTTAATTCGCTGAATCGACTCATTGATGGCCGCCCGTTCAGCAACGGCGGCAGAGTATGCCGCGCGCTGAAGCTGTTTAATATTGTAGTCGGCTACCTGCTTTAGTGCTGCCACGTCAGCCTCAGGTAATGGGCGCTCAGCAAAGGTCACGTAACCCGTTGCTTCGACAAACTCAGCAAACTGGCGGTTAGTCACCTCAGCAACGTCCATCCAGAACGCATCCACCGTCACTTCGTGAATGGGATAGGAAGTCTGATGCGAATGCGAGCCACCATCCATCAATCCGGCATCCCCCCCCATCGCGAAAATACCACTAGGGATGCGGACCATGTTTGCATAGGAGGAAGTCGGATCCTGAGCGATCAGCTCGAGAGACGCAGATGCCTGCATAATTAATGCAAATAAACTGAAAACAAATTTAAAAACACAATGCATGGAATCCACAGTAAACCGGGCTTCCGCTAAGTGCAAACATCTAGTGCGCCTCGAAGCACCCATCAGCTCTCTTAGCAACTAAGCGCTTTAACTCTAGCCCCATCAGTGCGGCAGAAACTTCGGCAGACGGACGGTTGAGTTGCTGCGAAATTCGGTCGGGTAGACAGAGCTCGCCCCCTTTGAAACAGTCGAGTACTTGGCGCTCTAGATCATTGAGCTCGACCTGAAATGCTTCCGACTCCATCGGTAATCCTGCCTCAGACTGTGTGGGCCGTGCATAGCGAAGCTCTTCGAGAATGTCGTCGACTGAGGTAACCATAGTCGCTCCATCACGGATCAGCTGATGACAACCACCACTACTAGATTGATCGATACGCCCGGGCACGGCCATAATCTGCCTTCCCTGCTCCCCGGCAAAACGCGCCGTGATCATACTGCCACCAGCAACGGCGCTTTCGACCACAATGACAGCCTCACACATGCCAGCGACCACGCGGTTGCGCATAGGGAAAGTCTGTCGGTCTGCGCGACGCCCAAGAGGAAACTCACTAGCGACGGCGCCTGTTGCAGCGATCTGTTTATACAAGTCCAGGTTCTCTGGGGGATAGACGATATCTAAGCCGCAACCTAACACCGCCACGGTTTGACCGCCCGCTTCAAGCGCGCCTTCGTGCGCTGCCGTATCTATACCACGTGCCATACCACTGACAATACAAAAGCCAAGCTGTGAAAGCTCAGACGCAAACTTACGCGCGACGCTGTGACCATAAAGCGTCGCGCGGCGTGTACCGACGATAGCGACACAAGGACGATCAATATTGTATTCACCTTTCCAATACAGGCCAATGGGCGGGTCATACATCTCTTGAAGCATCGGCGGGAAGGCTTCGTCAGTTTGCGCGATAAAACGTATACTCGAGGCCTTCATACGCTCAATCTCTTTAGAGAGATCGAAGTGATCGGACCAATGCACTAAAACTCTAGCGGCCTTCTCTCCGACACCTTTAACGCTGAGCAACTTTTTACGGTCTCCTGACAGCACCGCGACAGGGTCGTGGTCGTAGGCATCCAACAAGCGGCGCAGCATGATAGGACCAACATGCTGTAGCCCATTGAGTATGAGTAGGGCCTTGCGGTGATTCAAAGTCGCAGTCATCGTCTCAAATGCGTAGTACTTTGGGCAGGTAATCGAGCAACTGTGTGGTATGGACCGCGATTTGTCCCTTCGCTCTAGCTAGCAATTGCGCGGCCATACCGTGCAGCATAATACCCCTCGCTACGGCGGTCGGCACGCAAACGCTGTTTTGCGCAATCATACCGCCGATCAAACCCGAGAGTAAATCCCCACTACCCCCCCGCGAGAGGACGGGACCGCCTTGCGTATTATAAATGACTGATTTGCCATCGCAGATACGTGTATTAGCACCTTTTAGAACCGTGAGCACGCGGTGAGATTCTGAAAAATCAAGAAGTAGTTCGATCGAATAGTTCGCCTCAGCAAGTTTCGCAATCCGCTTAAACTCCCCCATGTGTGGAGTTATGACGACTCTACCAAAATGGGGCCTACGCTTTTGTGCGACTTCCATAACACGCACTCGCAGCGCATCGGCGTCCAACAAGATCGGTAATTCGACAAGTTCAACGATTTCTTGCGTCACCATTTGCGTATTACGGTCTTTGCCCATGCCTGGTCCTACTAGCACGGCCGAGGCATTATTGATACGGTCTAGAAGTAAAGGCATGGCGTGCGGGCTGAGCGTGCCATTGCCCGTCTCTGGCCAAGGAATCCACATAGCCTCAGGCACTTGAGCAGCCAAGGCGCTGGTGACGGATGCTGGGGCAAAGGCAGTGACTAAGCCAACGCCCGAGCGCACCGCCGCTTGAACCGCCATGAGTAGTGCCCCAGGCATGTAAGCGGATCCGCCGACGATAAAAAGATGGCCAAATGCACGCTTGTCTACAGCAGCTGCTCGTAGGCTACGGAGGGGGTCGAGGACAGCGCTCGTTAAAATATACTCTTTTGTTTTAATCGACTCCGCTTGAGATGCTTCAAAAAAACCAAGGTCGATGTACCGTATGCGACCGCACTCAGCAATGCCTTCAAAAATTGCTTTCTTTGTGATGCCTGTGGCATAGGTAAAGTCTGCTTGAAAACTAATTGTGTCGTTTTGAACGCCGTCACCTTTACCGCTGGGCAGGTCAACCGAGGCACGCAGATTGATCGCCTCAAACGCGTTGACTGCTTCAATTAATGAGGCAAATGGCGCACGTAATGGTGGTGTAAAAGCCATGCCTAGCAACCCATCGATGCAGATATGGAAGCCCCCACTACCTGCCGCATCCGAGAGCATCTGCGTGATCTCAGATACACCGTTCTCATTAGAGACCTGATGCGCCTCCACACGACCTTCAAGCTGTTGTAGGGCACGAGCTGCAAGCGGACGTAGCTCTTCAGCGGGCAGAGTTAAAATCAAATCCACACGTGCACGAGGGAAGTCAGCCAGTAATTGACCGCAGGCGATGAGGGCATCTCCGCCGTTGTTTCCTTTGCCGATGAGCGCAAGTACCCGCAAGTACTCAGGAGGGGGACATAACTCAGCATAGTCCTGAACGAGCTGCTTCGCAATCCCCTGCCCCGCCATTTTCATCGCGGTCCACTGTGCCGCTTCGTCTACGAGTATACGAGACTCCAGCACTTTGGCTTCTTGGCAACTAAGAACAGGATGGGCATAAGATAAGAATTCCATGAAATACTGGCTACAAGATAAGAATGATCCCTATATTAACTAACACAAACTAGCCAATATTACAGAGATTACACGTATTAATTTCGAGAGACTACACGCGGCTTTCGCAGAATTCATGCTGGACAAAAGTCTATTTCCCTAAGTGCAATAGCGCTTAAGCGATCCAAACATCGAACCCGCTGAAGCCACCAGACGAGGCTAATTACGGCGAGACTTTCGATGAAACTACTGAATCATTAATCACAGAAACGCCTTCATCTCACGCACGGCTTGATCGACCCCGACAAAGAGCGCGCGACTGATGATGGAGTGCCCGATGTTGAGCTCATGCAAATGCGGCAGCGTGACGACTTCGGCGATGTTGGCGTAGTTAATACCATGTCCCGCATTAACAATGAGGCCGATATTATGCCCCAATTCGGCACCCCGACGGAGTATATCGAATTCTCGATTACGGCCTGCGTGGTAGTAGGCGTTACCGTAAGCACCGGTGTGGAGTTCGATCCACGGGCTCCCCAACTCTGCCGACATTTCGATCTGTGCGGGGTCGGGATCAATAAAGAGACTCGTCACGATGCCTGCCTCGCTCATGGCCGCGACAACTTCGCCCACGCGAGACTTATGACCGACTATATCGAGGCCGCCTTCGGTAGTGATCTCTTCACGGTTCTCAGGAACTAGGCAGACAGAGTCTGGTTTAAGCTCGAGAGCGTAATCGATCATCTCTTGCGTACAGGCCATTTCTAGATTCAGGCGCGTGCCAATCTGTGTGCGCGCACGTTGAATATCAGAGTCCTGCACATGGCGGCGGTCTTCGCGCAAGTGCATGGTGATGCCATCGGCACCCGCAGCCTCACTCGCAAGCGCGAAGGCAACGCAGTCGGGCTCGACCTCGTCGCCGTGATTGAGCGCGTGTTGACAATAACGCGCCTGCCTTACAGTCGCGACGTGATCGACGTTGACGCCGAGTAGAATTTGGGTTGGGGTCATGGCAAGAAACATAGGGTCTTCGCTTAACAATAGCTGAACTTGTCGTTAGCTCAGCAACAGGCAAGCGCCCGCCCTAAAATTATAATCTATATTACTCCTTAGACAACTTACTCTCGGAAGCAATTTCGGGACCACCCTGCGCGAGCGCACGGCGACGGAGGCGAAGCGCATTCAGGCGGATAAAGCCACTCGCATCATCGGGATTGTAATCGCTATCGACACCTTCCATTGACGCGATGTCTTCATCGTAAAGTGAGAGCGGTGACTTGCGACCCACGGTAGTGACGTTGCCCTTGTAGAGTCTGAGGCGAACCGTGCCAGTGACAGTCTTTTGCGAATCGTCGATGAGAGCTTGGAGGGCTTCACGCTCAGGAGCATACCAGAAACCATTATAGACCAGCTCTGCATAGCGAGGGATCAAGCTATCGCGTAGGTGCGCCAGTTCGCGATCCATTGTGATCGACTCCATGTTACGGTGCCCTTGGAGTAGAACGGTGCCACCTGGAGTTTCATAAACACCACGGCTCTTCATTCCGACAAAGCGGTTTTCGACAATATCAACACGACCAACACCGTGCTTTCCCGCCAGTTTGTTAAGGTGCTTCATGACTTGAGCAGGATTCATGGCTACACCGTCTACAGCCACGCAGTCGCCGCACTCGAAATCGAGTTCAACATATTCAGCGTCGTCTGGTGCATCTTCGGGCGCGGTCGTCAGCTTATACATACCCTTATTGTCATCCGTTGTAGGGTCAAACCAAGGGTCTTCGAGGATGCCTGCTTCATAAGAGATATGGAGAAGGTTGCGATCCATTGAGTAAGGTTTTGATGCGCTGGCTTCAACGTCGATATTATGCTCACGACAGTAGTCGATCATCTCGGTGCGGCCGGGAAATGCCTTGCGGAATACCTCCATGCGCCATGGTGAAATAATCTCAAGCTTCGGAGCGAGTGCCGCATAGCCTAGTTCGAAGCGGACCTGGTCATTTCCCTTACCTGTTGCACCATGCGAGACTGCGTCGGCTCCTTCGCGCTCGGCGATTTCAACGTGGGCTTTGGCAATGAGCGGACGAGCGATCGATGTGCCGAGCATGTACTGACCTTCGTAGATGGCATTGGCACGCATCATTGGATAAATAAAGTCACGGGCGAACTCTTCGACTAGATCGACAGTGTAGTGCGCGGAGGCACCAGTTGCCTTGGCTTTTTCTGCGAGGCCGTCGAGTTCTTCTTCTTGGCCGACATCGGCTGCGAAAGTGATAATTTCAGCGTTATAGTGCTCCTTGAGCCAGCTGACGAGGACGGAGGTATCGAGACCACCAGAGTATGCGAGTACGATTTTCATAGAAAAATAAGTTGAAATACAGATTATGAGAAGTGCCTCTCCTCAGCGCAGATGCAAGCGGAAAGCTACGATTGAGTGATGAAGTCTCGCCTTTGGCGGTCTTAAGAACGTGTCTGCCCAGAGGCAGGGCCCCAAGGCTACTTAAAACTCGCGAGCGAGGACTTGAAACCTCCTGACCAAGGGGCGGTTGGTTCGGACTGCATCGACTCGACACGCAAAATCTGAGGTGGAGGCATAACCGAAATCTTCTGAATTTCTACCAGTAGCTCTGCATGGTCGCGAACTACCTCGGGACGCTGAGAGGCGGCCGTACTGATAGATCGAAGTTGCTTTTCATTAGGAGTGAGTTCTGGACTCAGCCCCATTAACCTGAACTGGGGAGCTAAACTCGCTCGCTGATTGGTCTCGCGCTGGGATTGCAGATTAGCGAAGCGTCGGAGTTCTCGGTGGCCGATAAGGTCGAACAGATCAGCTTCAACCAATACTTCTGCCTCCATATCCTTGAGGGCAGTTTGCGAAGACTCCGCTGAGGTGTCGCTGAAAACCGGCATAAGCAGAGCGAAACCGAGCGCAAGACTGGCTGCGAAACCTGCGCCCATGATCCAGCGTGGAAAAGTGGTCACATCATGCGCGGAGTGACTGCTGTTTGTTTCACGAGTCGAGAAGGACTCTACCTGAGGGCTCATATTGGAAAAAGTGCGCAGGCCTCGCTCGCTAGAGCGCGAACTACGAGAGGAACTGTTAGAGCCATGACGCCAAAATTTAAAACGGCGCTTCGACGATTGTGGATTGAGTGCTATGCGCATGGCTTGGTGCATACGGCAGTGCTCGGCAAACTTGTCCTTGCGCTCAACGTTTGCAGCCAACTCGCATTTCAGTTGCGCGAGGCCGCGCTCTGTAATCTCCTTATCCAGGTAAAGATTTACGAGCTCTGTAAAGTTCTCTTCGGTCATACGAAATCTTCGCCCAAGAGGCCGCGCAGACTTTCCCGCGCACGGGCAATTCGGCTCTTTACTGTACCCACGCTGATTTCCAATTGCTGTGCAATCTCGTCGTAAGTCAGGTTCTTTAAATTGCGTAGGATCAAAACTTCTTTGTGCTTCTCGTTCAGACCCTGCATACAATCAGAGACGCGGTCAACAAACTCTTGGGTCACAACCGCCTCGGCAGGGTTTTCGCCAGCGCAGGGCATCACATTTTCGAGGGTAAGACTACCATCGTCGCTCAGTGGCTGATCGAGAGAAATTGATTGATCTCGCTTGCGGCGAAACCAATACCAATAGCGGTTGTGCGCAAGATTAGTCGCGATCTGGTAGAGCCAAGTGTAAAAGGAAGCATCGCCGCGGAAATTCTCAAGGCCCCTTTGAGCACGGATGAAAGCGTCCTGCGTGACTTCTTCCGCATCTTGTTTATTATTAAGTAGTTGAGAGACCCTCGCAAAGATTCGATCGTAATGGCGGGTTACCATCACGTTGTAGGCAACCATGTCGCCTGCCTTAACGCGCTCAATCAGAAGTTCATCAGCGTGGATAGTATCAGTTTCAGGAGTCATAAAAGTATTCGTAGGCAATAGATCGTTTAATACTTAGATTTGTTCCATGGTGAATCGTTCAAAATTCTGGAAAATTACTTTTCCTATTCTTGACAATCCAGCGGGAGCTTCCTTGTATCCCGCGCTTCGATGTAGGGGTTGTTAGCTCAATCGGTAGAGCAGTTGACTTTTAATCAATTGGTTCGGGGTTCAAGTCCCCGACAGCCTACCATCGTAAGCGCCCGCAAGCCCTGACGCATGTGGGCTTTTTTTGTGCCCCAACGAATCGCCTAAACCTATTAAAAAAACGGATTATGGGCGCACTCTTCAAATACGCTAGTCATGGGGCCGTGACCAGGGCAAAGAATCGTCTCAGATGGGAGGCTTAACAACTGCTCACGGTTATTTTTTAGTGCGAGCTGGTAGGCACACTTGGCACCTCCTATAGAAAGCGAAAAGAGTGCGTCACCGACGAGGGCAACGGGGAGATCGAGTCCGTGCACTATGTAACTGAGCGCACCTTTGGTGTGGCCGCTCGTCTTTACCGCGTGGATATCAAAACCACATAGCTGCATCTTCGAATCTGGCTGGAGAGATCTGGCGCCTGCGTGTGGCTCTTCGGCGGGGGCGAATGTTCGGCCAGTCTGCGTAGCGGTGACTAATTTTTCGAAGCCACCTACGTGGTCGCGGTGGGTATGCGTAAGAAAGACTGCTTTGAGTGAGAGGTCTAGAGCTTGGATACATTCTAAGATGGGTTCTGCGGAGGTGCCGGTGTCGAAAGCGATGGCCTCTTTCGTGCTAGTATTATAGACTAGATAGCTATTTACGCTGGCTCCAGGGTAGCTGGCCTCGGGAAAAGGCATGTTACACTGATGGAGTCCGGGTAAAAAAACTTCATCGGGGCACCAAGTGTGCCCAGCGAGCGCGATGAGTTTATCCGCATCCAGTCCAAGTACAGGCGCTAACTTGCGGGCGTGGGTTTCACTGAAGTTGCCATCAATCAAGGCACGCACTTCCTTCAAACTCAAGCCAGACTGGTATGCAAGAGAGGCATGGCCTAGGCGCAGCCCAACAGCTGCTTTTTGCAACACGTCTTGATATTCGTCTTCGATCGCAACTGACATCTTATACCTCTATTTAAGGCGTTCAATGGCGACCTCGCCGCTAAACGCGACCTTATCCACCTGACAGGGTGAGACCAAGATAGAAATGTTACCGTCGGAAATCGTGGCCATGTCTCGACTATAAATACGAGCCACAGTAAGCTCGATCTGATCTCGAGGATGGAAGAAGTCGGAGTGCATATGCAGAAAGTTAAATAGGGCCTGTCTCTTATACACATCTCCGAGCCCACGAGACCTCTCTACATCTCG
>OJDG01000363.1_pt1 | contig 11930 bp, 8 predicted proteins | sample 1592411 | NCBI WGS metagenome assembly OJDG01 (sample SAMN05416759, study PRJEB24817) | seawater metagenome | isolation source: Sea water | place: Canada:Atlantic | collected 2013-07 | reverse complement strand
CGAGATGTAGAGAGGTCTCGTGGGCTCGGAGATGTGTATAAGAGACAGGGCCGCAGTTCTATATATAAAAGGGGAATAATCCGTGAATAAGTATTTATTATCATTAATGGTTTTACTACCATTATCCATGACAACATCTATCTATGCTCAAGAAGAAGAATCAGAAGATGCAGCAGTTGAAGAAGTTGTTACTACTGGTATCAGATCAAGTTTGATCGATGCTATTTCTATTAAAAGAGACAACGTTGGTGTTGTTGATGCTATTACAGCTGAAGATATTGGTAAGTTTGCCGATAGAAACATTGCTGAAGCATTATCAAGACTAGTTGGTGTCACAACAAACAGAGATAATGGCGAAAGTACATCTGTTACTGTTAGGGGTCTAGGACCAGAATTCAACCTAGTTACTCTTAATGGAAGATCAATGCCTACTGTTCCACCATTATGGGTTGGCGGTAGATCATTTGACTTCGGTGATATTTCATCTTCTGGTGTTGCTGCTGTTGAGGTTTATAAATCAGCAAATGCAATCCTACCAACAGGTGGATTAGGGGCAACTATTAACATGGTTACTACCAAGCCTTTAAATGCAAAAAATACATTTGGTATTTCAGCAAGATTAATGAAGCATGACAACGTAGTTACTGGTGATTCATCAACTCCTGAAATTGATGTAGTTTTCATCAGAAATGGTGAATATAATGATGGAAAATGGGGTTTCTCAGTTTCTGGTTCTCATCACGTAATGCATAATAGAGAGTCTGGTACAAACGAAATAACATGGTTACCAAGTCCTATAATTAATAATGTACCTGCTAATGCAGCTTTCAATTCTTCTAATGCAAGAGCAGACGGAGCTTTCTTCTACCCAAGTGGTCTTCTTTATCAAAATATGGATAACGAAAGAGAAAGACAAAATCTTCAAACTACATTCCAATATGAGCTTGGAAGAGTTACTGCAACTTTAGACTATACTGTTTCATCAGTATTCTCTGAGCAGTTTGGTGTTCAAGCTGGATCATGGTTATCTGGTTGGGATACAACTGCATTAACTATTAACCCAAATGGAGCAGTTACTGCTGGTGAAGTTAATGGCACATACTTTGATGGTGGTGTCTTTAATAATAACTTCCGTTTTGCAGAAGACAATACAAACAACAAATCTGTTGGTTTAAATCTAGAGTTCAGAGTAACTGATGATTTCACATTATCAGTTGACTATCACGACTCATCAGCAGGTTACAAAGGTAATCCTGGTGGAAGCGCAACAAGTTCAGTAACATTTGGTAACGGATGTTGGGCTGGTTGGGACTACTACCCTGTTGGAGAAGCTTCAGCATGTTTCAGAGATAGATCTTTTGATTTCACTCAGAACTCAGCTGGTGGTTTGTCTTGGGGTGTTGATAAAAATCTAAGAGGCGTTAACACAGGTGCTACAGAATTTGATGCTAGCGACATAGGTCCTAGAGAGGCATACATTAACTACCAAGAAAGAAAAAGCGACTTAGATCAACTTCAAATCATTGGTAAATGGGACAACACCCAAGGCTTATTTATGGAATCATTGGTTTCTGTAGACTTTGGTGTATCTCAACAAGAAACAACTTTTAACAGTCAGAAATGGTTTAACTATGTAAGAACTGGTCATATCGAGAATGGTAATCCAGTCAACATGACGTATGCATTTTTACCTGATGATGTTTTAAATAAAGTTTCAATTAACAATTTCTTAGGTTCAGGTAATAATTTCTATTACTTCGACATGACTAAAGAAGATATGTTCTACTGGTTTGGTAGAGCCGGATTCATGGGCGACTTAAATACTGGTGACGGTACTTGGTGGAATGCTTTTGGTCCTGGTTCAGACTGGCCTGCTTCTTGTTACAGAAACGATGCATTTGATGCTAATGGCAACCCTAATGGATTAGTTGCAACTAGTGTTTATGATGATAAAACTTCAAACTGGGGACAGTTAGAAGGTTGTTACGGTGATAGAGACTCAAGATCAGTTATTACTGAATCACTTGATGCACTTTTTGTTAACTTTAACTTTGAAACTGTTACTGAAAAAGGACAAGAGCTTAGAGCTCAATTTGGTCTAAGATATGAAGAAGAAGATAGATCTTCAACATCTGATACAACTGTTCCAACTAATACTGTTCACAGTTTAGGTGCATTCACTTATGGTGATAAAGTTGGTCTTCTTACTGGACCTGCTTCATATACTGGTTATGGTTCAAATGACTATGTACTTCCAAGTTTAAATGTTTCATTTGAGCATGCTGAAAACAGAGTTATTAAATTTGCAGCAAGTAAAACTATTGCAAGACCTGCTTTAGAGCAGATGGATACAGCAGTTACATCAAGCCCATTTGACTGGAGAATGCCTACAACTCTATCTACTGGTAACCCAGCTTTAGAGCCATATGAATCAATCAACTATGACTTAGCTTATGAGTATTACTATAAAGAAGGTAGTTATGTATCTGTTAACTTCTTTGTTAAAGAAATCTCAGGCTACCATGGTGCTGGTTTCGAACAAGGCTCATTCAATGGTGTTACTGATATCACTGCGGGACCTAGAGCTACATTAAACGTTCCTGAGAACGATGATGCATTATGTCAATGGACTGCACCACAAGGCTACTGGGCATGTGGATGGTCTAATGCTCTTGATTGGACATGGTTAAACAACACTGGCTTTACATTTGGTTGTAACGGTGCTGCTGACTGTTTTGCAGATCCAGGTAATGGAAATGCAGTATTCCAGAGTAATTCTGATGATCCTTTGTATATATTCAATTTAGCTAAACCTATCAACCAATACGAGGGAACACTCGATGGTATGGAAATTGCTGTTCAGCATTTATTTGATAATGACTTCGGTGTAATGGCTAACATTACTAAAATTGGTGGAGACACTAATGCTGATGTATATGCAATCGAATCAGCTGAGCAATTTGCTTTACCAGGATTTGGTGATGCAGCTAACTTCTCTGTTTTCTATGAAAACGAAAAAGTATCAGCTAGAGTTGCATACAACATGACGGGTGAATATTTCACTGGTTACGATCAATATAACCCATTATTTGTTACTGAAAGAAGTACTGTTGATTTCAACGCTACTTACAACCTAACTGATAAAGCAGCAGTATTTGTTGAGGGTATTAACGTAACTGATGAAGATGTTCTACTTTACTCAAGATATGAAGAAATGACTTTCTTATATCAAGAGCATGGACCAATCTATAAAGTTGGTTTCAGAGTAAATTTCTAAATTCAGATATGATATAAAAAAGGGGCTTTTTAAGCCCCTTTTTTTTGCGAGTAAGATATAATTTTTCAAGATGAAATACATAAATCTACTTCTTGTCTTTCTCCTCGTATCTTGCGGTGGCGGAGGTGGTGGAGGTGGAGCAGCAGCACCACCAGTTGCATTTGCTCTAACATTGGCGGCTGGGATATTTTCAACCAATGAAGACACAGACTTAAACGCCTCTATAGCAGCATCTGCTAATGAATCCGTTACCTTAACTTATGCTATAACTTCGAATGTATCATCTGGTGTTTTAACACTCAGCGCGGGTGGGTCAATCAAATATGTTCCGAATAGTAACTTTTTTGGAACTGACGAATTTCAATATTCAGTTAATGTCTCTGAAAAAAATATAACCAGAACAGGAACAGCTACCATAACTGTTAATTCAGTAGACGATCCTGCAGAAATAGCCTTCGAAGCTGTTACTGATTTTTCAAAAAATAAAATGTTTTTTGAAGATAACCAGACTTTTAGATTAACAGTTAGTGATAATGATACTAGTTTAGAGAACCTTGCTTTTGATGTACTTATCGGTGAGCAAGCTATAGATGCAGTTTTTACTTTAGATGACGGCGATAATTCAAACGGTTCCGGCACCCTTTCTTTGGATTTATCAAGCCTTCAAAAAGCTGGACTTTATACTGCACAAATTCGAGCTTCTGATGGAGCAAATAGCACAAGTAGTGGAATAGTAAGTTTTGAAGCTTGGTTTGTTTCTAACAAGACAACAGTAACTATTCAGCAGGATGATGACCCTGAAGATGGCTTTGGAGCCGATGGTGGATCAAAAACTCCAAAAGATTATATTGTTTATTATCTTTCTGGAAATCCAAGCTCACTTGGAAAAACTAAGTATTTATTTATTGCTGATTCATTGGATGGAATATCTGATGTTGACCTTTACAGGCGTGCATTGATAGCTTCTATTAATAAGTTAAATGATTCTGATGCCTCAGATTTTTTTAGTGAGGACTATTTTACTATTATTTCTGCAGAACCAGTTGATCCTGACGGCACGTCTCCATTAGGAATTAGAACAGGTTGCTATGACTTTGACGAAGATATTTACTGTATTGGAGATATGGATACAGGTATTTTCTCAGACCTCCTAGAAGACTATGTCTTAGTTTCTACATTGACAAGAGTTCAGGGCAGGGGAGTAAATTTAGGCTCAAGAAATATTCAGAAGATTAGAGATACTGACCCTGAACGAACAAGCACAACTCTTATGCATGAGCTTGGCCATGCTCATGGATATATGGGAGATGAGTATAGAACAGATGATGATAGGGACGTCAGTCAGTTCGCTGATGATAATGTTAATACTTCAACCCAAAGTGATGTATCGCTTTTAAAATGGAACCATCATATTTCAGATCAATTGAATGTTCTGGGAAGAGATATTGAGGTTTGTTATAACGTTGGTGATGGCAGAATTTATGATTTAGATACTGGAGAGTATGTTCCTGGAACAACTTGTGGTTGTCTTGTAAATATATGGGGTTCATTAACAGATGACCCTGATGGCGGTGAACCATATTATCCATTTATTGGAAAGAATCCAGACTGCTCTGGTGTTGGCCTTTTCGAGGGAAATTATTACGGAGAGTTTGATAACTATAGACCAACTTACTGCTCTATTATGGATTCATGTTCAAGTGGTGGATATGGTGATGTAAATGTTGAGGGTTTTGCAATTGGATCAATTCAAAATCAAGGGTTTTATTACGCATTTGATGATGTTGATTTTGGTTTTTCTGAAGGTAATTCTGCTTGGGAGATGACCGTCAATGCAGAATATGATACATCTAAAATTACCTTAAAATGGTATGTAAATGGTGTTGAGCAAGCTGCGCTCCAGAATCAAAAAACTGTATCATTTAATAGAACTGCTGGAGTTGATATTTATACAGCTAAGGCAGTAGACCTAACTGGAGCTGTTATAGCTGCTGATGACGTTATAGATAATACTGATTTTTATAAAGGGATATTCCAATCATACTTTGTCTGGTGTGCTGATTATTCAGATGGCTCATGTAACGATTTTAGAACTGAACCAGATCCTAGTGAATATAGTGGATTTGCTTATGGCTATATGAATGGTCCTTTAGGCTTCACATGGGGGATAAATTGGGCAAAATGGTAAAAAATATACACACAATAATCTGGATTCTATTTACTTTTAATCTTTCGGCTGAAATAGATCAGTCGTTCAAACAGTTTGATCGTTTAGATCAAAAAGTTAGCATTGGTAAAGAGGCTAAAATATTTAGCATAACTGGAAAGGTAAATGATATTTCATTACTAGGTGTTAAGATTGCAAAACCAAGCATGCAGTCTTTAAAAAAGTATGGACTCATTTCTCGAAGAGATAAATACGCTATTAAAGTCTTGAATGAGCAGGGCAATCAGATCATGCTGGTTGGTTTAGGCGACCCTTTTACAATGCATATTGACCATATAGGCTATGAAAATGAAACAGTTTTTCAGGCAGACATCCCTCAAAATTTTGATATAGCCATGCCTATTACAACCAACGCTGCATATTTTGTTTTGCTTTCACAAGATGAATTTGGTTTTAAAGAAATCAAAAAGATTAAAGTAAAATAACTACTTATAGAAAGTATCCTATTTTATCTCCATACCTTTTAATTGACGCTTGAAAGGACAACTCTTAAAGGTTATATTACTCCTCAAATTGCGGTACTAGCTCAGTTGGTAGAGCGTCTGCTTGCCAAGCAGAAGGCCGCCGGTTCGAGACCGGCGTACCGCACCACATTCTTCCTTGATTCTTTTTCTGAATAAGCTAAATTATCCTTATGCTTAAAAGAAAATATTACTCTTTTTTATTACTCTTTATTGTTTCATGCGGAGGCGGAGGTAGCTCATCAAATAACGATGCTGAACCAACTCCAGCACCCCCGGTATCAGAGCCAGCTGAAACATGTGTTTCCTATTCTGCAAACACAGAAAGATGTTCGCTTACTCATAAGGGCCTCGATAGATATTATTTAATATATACACCAACAACCATTACTGATAATGACGAAGCTCCAGTTTTATTTGCATTGCATGGCTATGGGTCATCTGCTGAAACGCATAAGGCTTATACAATGCACGAGCCTTTTGCGAACACTAACAAAGCTATTGTTGTATATGCACAAGGTTACAAATTAGAAACCGCTTTAACATCTAGCTCATCGCATTGGAATGTCGGTGCTTGGACAATTGGTAGTACCGTTGATGATATTGATTTTATCGATACTGTTATCAATCTTATTGATGACAAAGCAGTAATTAATAAGAATAGAATCTATTCTTCTGGCATGTCTAATGGCGGCTTTATGAGCTACAACCTTGCATGTAACTTAAGCTCAAGAATTGCTGCGATAGTATCTGTAACTGGCTCATTTAGCACAGAAATGTTGGCGGACTGTAATCCAGAGCATCCAACACCAGTTATGCAAATTCATGGGGCCCTTGATCCAACAGTCCCATTTGATGGTAATTCAGCTCTCGGAATGGTTCCAATAGAAACCACTTTGGAGTTTTGGTCCGATTACAACTTATGCAATCCAGTTCCAGATCTTCAGATTATAGATTTTTTTGATCTTGGTATTTCTGTAGATCATCAAACATACAAAGATTGTCAAAACGATGTTCGCGTAGAGTTATTTAAGAGTAGTGGTATGGCACATACATGGCCTATAGAGTCTCTTTATGGCATAGAAGCTACCAGAGAAATATGGTCCTTTATCAATCAATTTGATTTATCAGGAAAAATAGACTAAATAATATATATATTTATAAGAACTTTTTTTATCCAAGTGTATAGAGCTTCTCATGTATTATTAAAGAACATTTAAATTAATAGGGAGAGAAAAATGAGAATATTATTAACATTATGTATGGTTTTCACGATGGGAATTTATGCAGATGGTCATGATGAAGATAAACCAAAATATGAAGCAAATAAAGCTGAGTATTACGTAAATGTCTTTAAAGATGGCAAAGACATGGATGACCTTATGAAGTGGAGTGTCAAGTGGACAAAGTGGGCATCCGAAGGAGAGCCTGGCGAGGTTTTTAAAAATTATAAATCAGCAATTTTAGTTCCTTATTATGGACACAGCTTAAATACTTTTGATGTAATTTGGGTTGGAAGTAGCCCGAGTCCTGAAGAGCATTATGTAGGTAATGATTATTGGCTTAACAATGGTGGAAAGCTAATAGATGATTTGCCTGTAACATTTCCACAAGTAATTGATACTTGGCAAAGAACAGTATCAGAAACTCCAGATGGAAATGCTGGGTATGTTGTCTACTCAGACTGCAAATTAGGTGAAGGTGTTACTAGTGAGCAATTTTATGATGCATATCATGCTTATGCGCATGCGGCCCAAGAAAATGGAGATGTTGCTGGTAGAAAAATGATATGGCCTCAAACAGGTGTTGAGCCTGGGTGGGACTTTGATTTTGTCCAAGCAGTGTTTACTTCTTCTATTGGCGACTATGGAAGAAACTGGACTAATTTCTGGGGTGAAAAGGCTAATACTTTACCTGAATATGAGGCAATGGCTGCACTAGGCGGGTCATGTACTAACGAAAGGTCATTTAGTATAGTTCCTGTTAAAAGTTGAAATAACTTTAAAAATAAAAGGGAGGCATATGCTTCCCTTTTTTTTAAGGCATAATATTTCCATGAACGATTTCTCGTCCCATATAGCTATTATCGGAGCAGGTATTTCAGGGTTAACGCTTGGTTGTGTATTGAAAGAATCAGGCGTATCCGTAATTATTTTTGAAAAATCATCAAGGGCCAGCGAGCAAGGTGCGGGGATTTCAATCTCTCCAAATGGTTTAAGAGTCCTTAGAAAAATTGGTATTGAAAATGATCTGCGAAGTGAATCTGGCAACCCTAAAGAAGTTCAATTCTTCTATAATCAAAATAAATTAACCTCATTCCCAGTAGATCTTGTGACCACATCACGACAATGTCTTTATAAAAATTTACTCAATAAGTATCTTTCCTTAGGTGGTGAAGTTTTATTTGATCATGAAGTTTCAAACATTAGCTTAATTGATTCCAATATATCATTTACAAATAATAAATCTTTTAACGTGAATCATATTGCTGCCTGTGATGGGATTAAATCAAAATGCAGGTCATTAATATATAAAGATGCTGAGCAACCAGCTTATAGTGGATATTCGGTATGGAGAGGGATCCTTGAAGAAAATCAAAGCGAGAATCATATCCATCTTGGACCTAACTTCCACATAGTGACATACCCAATTGACAATACTAGAACTAGTTTTGTAGCTGCTGTAAAGAACTCAAAAAAGACAGAAGAGTCATGGAAAACTAAAGGTACATATGAGGGTCTATGCAATGATCTTCCAGAATCAACAAGACATATATATGAATCACTTCAAGACAGCAATGAAATATATAAATGGGGCGTATACACAAAAAAAATACCCGATCAATTATTTGATAACAATATTACTTTTCTAGGAGATGCTGCGCACCCAATGGTTCCGTTTCTTGGGCAAGGGGGCTGCATGGCGTTGGAAGATGCATATATTTTTGGAAAGCTAATTAAGCTAAATAATAGTATGAAAACATCTCAAATAATGTATCAAAAACTCAGATATAAAAGAGTAAAAAAAATATATAAAGACTCTGCGCTACAAGGAAAATTGAATCATATTTCAAATCCTTTTATTGTTTATTGTAGAAATTTTTTAATGAAGTACATACCAGTTACCTCATTAAAACCAAATTCAATATGGGACTATGACCCAGATGTTGAAATAAAAAAAATTAGTTAATATTTTTGCGTGTTGGATAATCATATAAAGTTGCTATAATTTTGAACATGAATATCTTAAACAAAATAGCCTCTTTTTTTAAAACCCAAACAGAAACTAGTTCAGCTGTACCTGAAAGCCAAGAACCCCAATCTATGCAAGTCTCAGGAGAATTAAAAAGCTTCCTAGAAAATGAAGTTCTAGATGGTTTAGATATTAATCCTGAGCATTTTTGGAGTTCACTTGAATCAATCCTTGCAGAATTTGGTCCAAGAAATAAAGCTCTTTTGGATAAAAGGGAAGTTATTCAATCACAAATTGATGAATGGCACCTTGCAAGAAAAAATACTGATCATGACCATGAAGAATATAAAGATTTTCTAAAAGAGATTGGGTATATAGTTCCTGATACCGGAGATTTCACAATATCTACCTCTAATGTTGATGATGAGATTAAAACAATTGCAGGGCCTCAGCTAGTAGTGCCTGTTATGAATGCCAGGTTTGCCTTGAATGCAGCTAATGCACGCTGGGGAAGTCTGTATGATGCTTTATATGGAACAGACGTGATATCTGAGGATAACGGCGCTACAAAAGCTGGAGCCTATAATCCGGTTAGGGGCGATAAAGTCATTACATTCGCCAAAGATTTTCTTAACTCAACAATTCCTTTAGAAAATGGCTCGTTTGCAGATGTTAATGGGTTTGATTTTAGTGATGAGACTCTTTCAATGTCATTGAATAATGGGTCGACTGTAAGTCTTGTTAATCAAGAGTCTTATATGGGATATGTTGATAATGGAAATGATTCATTTGGATTGCTATTCAAAAATAATAATTTACATTTTGAAATCCAGATAGATAAATCACATCCTATTGGGAAGTCAGACCCGGCTGGGATAAAAGATATATTAATTGAATCAGCTATTACCACGATCCAAGATGCCGAAGATTCTGTAGCTGCTGTAGATGGTGCTGATAAGACTGTAGTGTATAGAAACTGGCTGGGCTTAATGAAAGGAAACTTGCAAGAAACATTCTCAAAGAATGGGCAAGAAATGACTAGAGAATTAAGTCAGGATAGATCCTATAAATCTCCTCAAGGACAAGAATTTACTTTGCCAGGAAGGAGTCTTATGTTGGTTAGAAACGTAGGCCACTTAATGACAAACCCAGCAGTAATAGATGCAAGTGGAGAAGAAATACCTGAAGGCATTCTTGATGCAATGTTTACTATTTGCATAGCTATGCATGATCTTAATGGCAATAGTAATTTTAAAAATTCTAAAACTGGGAGTGTTTATATAGTTAAGCCAAAAATGCATGGACCTGAAGAGGTTAACTTTACATGTGATCTATTTGCAGCAGTTGAAAAGGCACTCAATATCAAGCCATTAAGCGTAAAGGTTGGAATAATGGATGAAGAGAGAAGAACCACTGTCAATCTTAAAGAATGTATCAAGGCAGCACAGGACAGAGTTATTTTTATTAATACAGGATTCTTGGACAGAACTGGAGATGAAATCCATACTAGTATGGAGGCTGGTCCAATGATTGCCAAAGCAGACATGAAGCAGCAACCTTGGATTGCAGCATACGAAGACTGGAATGTTGATACTGGTCTTGAGACTGGATTTAGGGGTAATGCTCAAATTGGTAAAGGTATGTGGCCAATGCCTGATGAAATGCTAGGAATGTACAATACTAAAACAATGCATCCCAAAGCAGGTGCAAACTGTGCTTGGGTTCCATCGCCAACAGCAGCATCACTTCATGCTATTCACTATCATCAAATACTGGTAGATGCTGAGCAAGAAAAAATTCAAACACGATCTAAGGCAAGTATTGATGACATACTCACAATACCATTACATCCCAATCCAGAATCACTTACTGAAGATGAGATAACAGCTGAGTTGGATAATAACTCTCAGGGTATCTTGGGGTATGTAGTTAGGTGGGTTGATCAGGGTGTTGGATGTTCAAAAGTTCCAGATATTAATAATGTTGGTCTAATGGAAGATAGAGCGACATGCAGAATCTCTAGTCAGCACATAGCCAATTGGCTTCACCACGATGTTTGTTCTGAGGAGCAGGTCATGCAGTCAATGAAAAAAATGGCAGAGATCGTCGATGGTCAAAATGCTTCTGATTCAGAGTATATAAATATGGCTCCATCTTATGATGGAATAGCTTTTCAGGCAGCCTGTGATCTTGCAATCAAAGGAAGGGTTCAGCCTAGCGGTTATACAGAGCCAATTTTGCATGAAATGCGACTAAAATTTAAGGCATAAATGAAAGCGTATTGGATGGTTAGGTGTCACGTTTTTGAGCCTGGAGAGTTTGCAAAGTATGTCGAACTAGCTGGACCTATAATCACTAAATTTAATGGCACATTTCTTACCAGGGGCGGTAAGCAAATTGAGCTAGAAGGAGAGGGTTATGAAAGGACTGTCTTGATCGAGTTCAATTCTATTGATGAAGCAAAGTCTTGTTATGAATCTGATGACTATCAACTAGCTCTAGAATTTATCAAGAAATCTGCAGAACGATTAGTTGTTATTGTAGAGGGCGTTGCTTAGTTCTTTATTTTTTGCTTTTGGGTTTCATCTCTATGCTTCTTTAAGTACTTCATAAAAGGAGTTCCACCAGTACCTGTGATAGTTGATCCTCCTCTGCCAAATGGGTTCTTTATCTGGGATTGCTTATGAATATAGGTTGCAGCAAATTCAAGATGCATGGCTCTAAACCTGTCTCTTATACACATCTCCGAGCCCACGAGACCTCTCTACATCTC
>OJDG01000354.1_pt1 | contig 12083 bp, 12 predicted proteins | sample 1592411 | NCBI WGS metagenome assembly OJDG01 (sample SAMN05416759, study PRJEB24817) | seawater metagenome | isolation source: Sea water | place: Canada:Atlantic | collected 2013-07 | reverse complement strand
GCGTCAGATGTGTATAAGAGACAGTCTTTACACTGTTCATTCAAAAAGAAATTCAAATTGAATTTATTGTTTTGCGTATTATTGGTGATATGTTTTCCTTCTTTTACCGCCTCTAACAACTGTTTTTGTAATTCTTGATTATCTTGTTGTTGTTCAATCAAAAGTTCCTTAAATTCTTGATTTTGTTTGAGTAATTCCATCATCGCACTATTATCATCATTTATAGGCGGTTTCGTGTCTGTTTTGACTAGACCGCATCCATGAGATTCACATTTTTGTTTATGACCCCATAATCCCATGCGAGATTTGTATTGTTTATGACATATATCACATTCAAATACTTCGGAACTTTTTGGAACTTTTTTTGTAAGATTTGTAAGTTTTTGATGTTTTGCAGTCAATAAATGTCGTTCAAATTGACTTTCTCTTACCGTAGTGTATGCGCATTTTTTACATTCATAAATTATGGAACTTTTTGGAACTTTTTTTGTAAGCATTGTAAGTATATATTGCTTACAAAAAAAGTTCCTAAATCGGTTTTCAAGAATATATACTTTTTTTTTATGCAGTCAAATATTTCAACGAAAAATATAAATCACTGCATTATGCTTTGAACGTGTTTTTTAAACTTTCAGAATCGGAAACTATTCTGGGAAAATGAAAATTGGACATTTTTAAAAATGTCCAAAAGTGAAAAAATCTCTAGAGAGTTCAAATTTAAAAACACACACTTATATATTATAGAATATTATATTGTATATAATCAATGAAAATGACTACTTTATTCTACAAAACGAACCAATTAAAAAATGTCAAATACGCAATACTTATTTCAAAGATTACATCATATCCCAAGATGAAAAAAGCGTCTATATGATCACCCGATTTGATAATTGTCCCATTTTCACCAAGAATATGTGTTTCTATAGTCCGAAACCCCTTTGTATATGCTATATAGGTCCATATGGAACATACATATGTCATGACAATAAACATGTTAAATTGTCTTTGAAAATGTTCTGGATAACGATATAATGTAATTGCGTTGTATAATGTAACTGTTCCCATAGTGCATATTGAACCAAGATTATTAATTTGTCTTTTTGATGATATTTTTGAAATACTTTGTTTGGAATTCATATTTCGAATAATATAGGCAATAAACAAATGGAATACTATCAAATATGTAGTATTATTTAATCTATCGCCGAAATACAAACCAAATGTAGTTACCACTCCACCTTCTTGAAAACCTTGTAAAAATATACTTATTGGTCTTGGTATCAAATGCTTCTTCCTATACATATCGGTGAGATACATAGGTTTTATAACGCGTGTTTTTGTAGTATATAAAATGCTTTCAATTACAGTCCAAACTAAGGTTGAACCAATCATTATGTAAAAACAATCGGTAGACTGATATTGAACGTATTCTTCTACACACAAACAAATTGAAAATAATGAATAATAAATTTTTTTGTTACCATCTGTAGCAAAGTCACCTTTTCGAATTATATAATATTGATTTTCAAACATGATTATATAATTATACATATTGTTTTCAATTGGTTTTACTTACTTGTTTTGTCCTGGAACAAAATTCTCTATTTTGATATCACCTATATGAAGTCGATCTTTTTCATTATATTAACACCCACAGTCATCTCTTAGTTTGAAAGTCATAAAAAACGCTTGGATCTTGTTTCCTTCTTTGGCTGCTTCCACATTCGCATCGTTATCATTCAAAGTGCGAACCATATTGTTACGTTTCTTTTTGTTCAAATAGCGTTGATAACTATCGTGTTTTACACCAGCATTGGTATTATTGATATTGCTCTCTAATGCTGCGCGTTGCTGTATATACATCGAACTGTTCGTTTGACTTTGCTTCATAATACGTCTTTGACGAGAAATGAAAAAATTCACATCGTTACATTGAGTGCAATGTAATACATTGCATTGAGCACATTTTGCTTCCGACATGATATATAATCTTTGTATAAATTATTATATACAATCATTCTAAACATACCTCTAATACAAACGCATGGGAGGAATATATTTTCTTTGTATGATAGTGATTGATAAGTTTATGTGGTATTATTTTCGCATTTCAATATAATATCTATTTACTATGTATATTATGTTGTATCCGATTCTTATTTCAAGCATCATTATGCTTGTTCTAGATATTACTTATTTATCCACATTTGGAAAACCGTTTGTTGACCAAACGATAATGATACAGAAATCTTCATTTGAATTGAACTATATAGGCGCATTAGCAAGTTATTTATGTTTAATATTTGGTCTGAATTATTTTGTAATTTTAAAACAAGGTAGTTTACAAGATGCGTTTGTATTGGGGTTTGTAATGTATGGTGTATATGATGCCACAAATATGGCGTTACTGAAAAAATGGTTACCCGATTTAGCATTAATGGATACTTTATGGGGAGCACTATTGATGACTGCAACCACGTATTTAACTTATCAAACAATGAGTATGTTGAAATTATAAATAGTGTATTATTTTTGTATATTGTAACCATAGTGATTACAAAATGCTTCCAAATCTTTTTCTTTCTCTATAGGATTGCCCATTGCTTTTTGATGCGTTTCTGGTGATTGTTCATCTGGTTCATAATTCCATCTATTATGAAATTCTTCCTTCAAATCTTCGTTCTCGAATATAATCTTTTGATTTTCTTCGTCTACCATTCCTCCATATTCAGTGATACGTTGACCCCATAAAGGAGATACACTTGCATGGTATAACCAATTTTCAAAATAAATCTGATTTGGATTTTCAGGAATGTAAATTTGAAATAACTTACTATACGCTCGATTTACCGCATATTTACGAGCGTGTTGCAATATTTTATAGAGTGGTATCTTTGAATAATCTGGTGTATATTTTTCTACGTCTTCTGGTTGGAGTCGAACATATATATTTTCTGGCAAATAATCTACTTTCTCGGTATGTTTCTGGAAATATTTTTCAATAAACGGTGCCAAATTATGATTGTGACTACACATCGTAGAAATACAATTGCCTAAGAGATGTTGTGAATCGTCTGGTGATGAATCCCATAAATATTTACAATAACTTACCAAATCAATCATTTCATTATCTTCATCGCAATCCAGAAAATCAATTTGAAATAATATCCGAGCAATTTCCAATAAGTAATCAAATGCTTCTTTTTGAAATCCGGAAAAGTATAATTCATATCCCCAGAACATTGCTTGCTCTGCATTATGTTCAAGTATAGACAAGAATAATGATTGTTTTACATCTGTGATAGAATATAAATAACGCGATAATACAACGGTGCGTTTATATATGTGATGGGTATCAGGTTCTTCGTCGGTGAAATGATTGGTTAACATTATTCAAAATATTGTAGTTGTTTTGATATTATTATCTAGATTTATAATAATATCAATTTTGCATTATTATCCAATTATAGGATAAATGATACCGAAAGCATTTACGTATCTTATTCGTCCCGAATTAATTATACCTTTGAAACCGCAAAAACATATAAGTTACAAAAAAAATAACAGACAAGTCTCGTTTGATATATCCAATAACAAAATATATATTTATGAAAAAGGTAAATGACAAATTGTATTATGGATATAGTTAAAAATTTAATTATCTGGTTTTGACCCATATGTCAGTATCCGTATATCTGGGTGATTGTCGTTATATCTTTTGGCACTCTTCAATGTGCCTCTGTTCATACTCCACGTTGGGATATCATTGATGTCTTCATTTATGTCTTCATTTATATCTTCATTATCGCGAGTTTTTTGAAAAATACAACATAAATATCGTTGAAGTATACTTTTATCTTTACGATCTAATAAACTATCTTTCATGAATAAATTACTATTCGGTATAATTTTATATAATTTACAATAAATTATCTAATAAATAATTTATTGTTGCAACGAAATAATTATGCGTTATGAAGCGACATTTGTGCATACACATCAACTACTTTTTGAATAATTTCATTAATAAATTTATCTCCTCCATAAGATAAACTGAAGTTACGATAACAACGAACATATACTCTGCTTTTATTTGTTCGAATTGGACGAATATTGGTTTCAAACGCAAGTTCTTTATCATCAATCATTACACGAGATATGGTAGTAAATGGATTGATTACCTCACTTGAAATTGTTAATTGGTGTGAATCGAATAACTTATTAAGAAGAGAATTTTGACCTCGTTCATAAGTATATTTAACAGCATGATGTAATGCGTTATTTGTATCTATTTTGGTTACACAACTTGGTTCAAGTGAATCTTTATTTGTAAACAGTTTTGCGAAAATAATATGCACTACGTCTAAGGAATTTTCCATCAAAATTGTTGGATGAATACTTACGCTGCTTTCAATAAATACTTGTCGAAATTCGGAGTTTACAAATGGAAAATCGCGATATAGAATAGTTGAGTTATTCACATTTTCATAAGTGTTCAAGTAAAGCATATTATTTTTTTCGACCACCTGAAACTCAGGCAAATCATATAATTGACTTCCTTCTAATAATGTTGTTTTTCCAGAAACTGATTCACCATTTTCATTAAAACTACTTTGGTGCTGAGAACACGTTATACAATTATTGTAAACGTGTCCATTAGACAACGATTCTCCACCATGAGGACATGTATCCACCAGACATACATAGTCTGTTATACTTTTTTTCCATATTACATATTGCTTGCCCCAGACGGTTATTTTTCTAGGTACACGAAAAGGAAAATTACTTTTGTGTCCAATCGAATACCATTGTGTTTGATACTTGTCGTGTTCTGTAATATTATATGAATTTACTTTAGGATGGAGTAATATCGATTTACTAGGTAGATATTGATTATTTTCATAAAAATTCTCTAAGTATTGAAATACCGGAAATTTGTTTATATTTGGCCACACGCTGAATGACAATATGTTTGGAATAAATGCGACGAATAGAAGTGATAGAATCATAGTATGAGAAATTATCTATAAACTATTCCATAAAAATCTTTATATACATTATAGAAAACAATGCCTATGAATAAAAAACGTACTGAAAAGAAATATATGAATCAACGTAAAAAAACGAGTTCATCTAAAAACAAAACGCTGAAACTAGGTGGAAAGAAACATACTGCTATTCGTAAACCCTCCCATATTACGAAGAATTTGTTAGAATTATTGAATATGGTGAAATTATATCACTGGAAAACGTATTCTTATGCCGAACACGAAGCAACTGATGCCTTATATGCAAAATTAAGTAAACATATTGACGAATTTGTTGAAGTATTGCTCGGAAAAGACGATAGTGCTATCCAGAAGATGGAAAAAAAATTAAAACTGATCGACGCGAAAAATTCATCGGATTTGAAAAAACGCGTCTACGAATATCGTGATTATTTTATCAGTATGAACAAAATATTCGATGAAAAAGATAGCGATTTATTAAATATTCGTGATGAGATTATTGCGGATTTGAACCGATTTTTATATTTGTCTAGGTTCAAGTAAGTTTGTTGTTATAACGTGACAGCATACCACGTATTTTGGGTAAATAATTTAATTCCTTAGGGAATTTACCGTGTATTTCTCTGTAACGCATATTTTGAGGCAAGGTTTTTTTATGTTGTCTGTCTACGTATTGTTGATATTTCTTTTTCCATACTCGTTGAATAATGCGCAACCAAAACGTTTTTACTACGACATAATATACCTCTTTGCGAATATACAATTGCATAATCTCTACTTCCGAACATCTACGAAGCATGATACTGTAATAATGTAAATATTCTCGTATATTGTCCAGCGAATACTTTGTAAAAGTGCTACCTGATACAGAATTCACATAAAGAAAGTTACCTGAAGAAGAAATGTGTTTATGAATTCCAACATAATAACAACCATCATTCTTATCTGTGTCTAGATGGTCTTTGTCGTCTTGATATATTGCTTCCACTTGACTATTTTCATCGTAATCGTTCAATTCATAAAATTCACTATCTTCATCACTCTCACTTTCGTATTCAGAATCTGATAATGTGGTCAACGCTATAATTTGCGAATCACTCGATGACGAGTCACTTTGCGAATTATTCGATGAATTAGAACTAAGTGAATAGTTACTTGAACTACTAGTACTATCTCTATATCCCATGTTGCATGTGGTAATTTTGTTATCTATTATATTATATTCGTTCATAACAGTTGAATTCAATTTTATAATTTACCGACAGAATTATTCTTTAGATATCATCCAGTATTTTATTATAGCAATATAATATAATATGCCCGATACAACATTTGGAGAATACAAAGGGAAGCAGGATACATTGTCGGATGCTTCTTCTGTTCCAGGACGGTCATTAGCGTCTGTTCACCCACCATCAGAACCGACTTCATCTTTAGCTGGTAAAACTGAAGCTGAAAAAGTAGAGAAAATTATCAATCCATTACAATACTACGTGAAAGTTAGTTACATGATCACATATATTTTATTATTGACCACCGCTACAATTACATTTGTAGAAGCAATTACTACATCAAACGCAGTTGTTCGCCATATTATGAATTTGGAAACAGTCATTTCTATCATTGCCGGTTACTTTTATTCTCTTTTCTTAGGAGAAATAAATAGAGCAAATGAAGAAAGCATTCAAATTGAATGGAAGGAAATGACTAAGACTCGATATGTAGATTGGTCGATTACTACACCATTTATGCTTTTGGTATTGTGTGCAGTATTAGGAAAAAATGTAGGTAAAACGGTGGATATCAAAACGTTCGGTATTATCGTTTTATTGAATTATTTTATGTTGGGAACCGGATATTTGGGTGAAATTGATTTAATGAATAAATATCTGGCAGCATTGTTCGGTTTTGGAGGTTTATATGGAATATTCTATTTGATATACAAGATGTTTTTGGAAAATATGAATGTATTAGCAAATAATGTATTGTTTGGTATTTATGTTTCTATTTGGTCGTTATACGGAGTCGTTTATTTCTTTGACGAAGAATACAAGAACATTTTTACCAATATATTAGATGCAATTGCGAAGAGTGGTATGGGTATTGGTTTATGGGCATATTATACAAAGATAATTGCTTTGTAAAATACTATGCCACACTAAAGAATTGAACTTCAGTTTCATCTCCGCAATTGAGATTACTCGTTACCAACCGTGGCCACTATATACAGAGATAAAAATTGATTACAAATAAAATTATATATTCTATTTGTAAATAACATTAAACTATGCAAGACCGTTTGACAGTGAAAGGTTATCAAGGTATTATGGACTTAGATTTATCGTCAATTGACCCAAAATTTCATAAAGAAGTAGTTGCTCAACATATAAAAGACATTGCTGAATACAAACGAGAACAAAGTGAACGACCACCTAAACTTCGTTATGAACACGCGATTGTCAATGCGTATAAAATTTTAGACCTTGACCGCAAAGCGACGGAACAAGTAGCGAAGGAGACAATTCAATTCGAAAATCAAAAGGACCAGAAAAGAATCAATATATTTAATCGTATTCAAGAGAATAAATATATGCGGAAATAGGGTATATTCACAATATAGGTGATATTGTAATTACAATTACTCGAACTGTACTTTTACTGTTTTTTTGTTATCCTATAATTTAATTCGTACAGTTACACCATATATGGAGCGAATAAAAAATAATTTAGGAAAATAATATGATTGCATGTTTTATATTAATTAAACCATGTCATCATGGTTATCAGACGCAAGTGCAAATAGGCATATTAAAACCTATGTAAAAGATTTTTTAGATCTCAGTGGAAATATGACTATTAGAAACGGCAAGGTAGGTATTGGAACGGATAGTCCAATAACAACATTAGATGTAATTGATGATGGTGCGGTGATGTTTGCAAGTTCAAGTTCAGTGCATGGTGATATAATGAATATTGCTGGTGCAAAATTAATCCTTAATAATCGTTCAATAAGCGATAATTCACCAAGCACAGACGAAACCAAAAGTCATGGTAAAATAATTTGGACAGGACACGCTCGTCCTGCAGCAAGTGCTTATATTGAAGCCACCTATGATGGATGGGACGATGCTGGAGAGTTAGTATTTGCGACTTCATCAGGAAGTGGTGGAGCAAGTGAACATATGCGTATAGCCGACGGTGGAAATGTCGGCATTGGAACGAATAGTCCAGAACAAAAACTTCATATTAGAGATACTGATTATGCTGTTCTAGCGTTCGAAGGTGTACGTAGTAGTGGAACTGAAGAAACTAGAGAAGGATTTATTGGTGTAGGAGCGACCGGTGGCAATTATGGTACTAATATGATATTTAAAGTGAGAAATGGATATGGCGATATGACTTGGGATGCCGGTTCTCAAACCGTATTAGATATGAATGGTAGCACAACCCGTCTTTATACTGCTGCTACTGAAAGGATGACAATTATTAGTAATGGCAATGTAGGCTTTGGAACAGCGAGTCCAACTATCAAGGTTGAGATTGCTGGTTACAGTGGTAGTGTTAGCGGAAATTTATACGCTTACCACCACGCAAATGACATTTGGAGACATAACAACGGTGGTAATTGGAATAGTAGTGAACAACTTGGCCTTAGAGTACATGCGGGTATAGTTGGTCAGGCATTGTATGTTGTGTCAGATGAAAGAATCAAAAAGGATATTGTTGACCTAATAGACGATGAAGCATTAGTAAAATTTAGACAATTGAAACCTAAAACATATTCATACAGGGATACGAATCAATTTGGAGATCAATCTGTATATGGTTTCATCGCACAGGAGGTTGCCGCAATCATTCCAAATTCGTGTACTATAATTACTGATTATGTGCCAACCATCATGACAGCCGCAAAAATAAGTTTAATAGATGCGAGTTCCTGTGTGTTAACTATGTCAACCGAACATCAATTAGCGGTAAACGATATAATTATGTGTAAAGATGCGACCGATACTAAAATAGACGACATATCTGTGATTGAAATAATAGATTCCAAAACAATAAAAATAAATAAAGTGTTTACAGAAGAAGAAACCATGTTTAAAGACGAAACCGGATATAGCGAAACTGACGTAATCTTTGTTTACGGAAAGAAAGTGGATGATTTTCATAGTTTAAAAAAGGATTCCATATGGACGGTATCAACAGCAGCATTACAAGAAGTAGATAGACAACAAGTAGCAGATAAAGCAAGAATAGCAACTCTTGAAACCCAACTTGCCGATGTTCTCGCTAGATTATCAGCATTGGAATCGGCATAACCCCAAATTCAATAACACTACAAAAAAATAATCATTATCAATGACAACGATTATTTTTTAATACACTATGTTGGAAAAACCATTTTGATATGTGTACGGTTATAAATACAAACTTTGCGATGTAGTTACATACTTCAAAATAAGTGACTCGACTTGTGTAAGTTTATGTAGTAGTGAGATTTGTCCAATCTCTTCACACACATTAGCCAGTTCTTTTGATGTAGTCACAATTTTCAATAACGCTTTGTTGAAATCGCCTATGGAAATTTCTTTTTCAGCAACTCCATCTTGAATAAAATGTTTGCACTCATATTCAGTCTTACAATCACACCATCCCATCGACAACTCCATCAAATCGTATTGAAGAGCATCTGCATAATTGTATCCAGTCCATATGCGGTTTTCATTTTCAGTATCGGCATATTCACCCATCATATTGTTTATCGTGTCTACTGCTCTCGTTACGTGATAATCTGAACAGTTGGGAACTACCTGTTTCATATCATCGGCAACTTTCACATCAGCAAAGCAAGACAATATACCTACAATTTGTTTGGGACTATATTGGTCAAAATAATCCAGATGTTCGCATAATTGTGATAACACCAAAGGATGCGCTTCTGCGATACATGATGCAATCTTGCCTGTATGGGTGAAATGATAATCAATACCACTATCAGAATGTATTTCGTCAATGAATCGGTTTTCTTTCAAGATATTCACAATATTTTCTGTATTCGTTCGGATGTATTGTTCATTTGCATACAATTTAGTTCTTAACGAATTCAATTCATCTTCCATTTTGTATAATTGTTTTACTTGTTCGGTGTCTTTTTTAATGGTCTTGTATAGATTTTCCAAGGATGCTAATTCTCGTTCAGCATCTTTACGCTTTTTGTTTTTCAATGTTGGTAGTGTTGTTTGTAATTCCAAGTAACGGTCGCATAGCGTTTTTGACGTTTTTAATGTATTCAGTGATGCACGTTTCGTTTCAATTGCTTTTTCAACATCATCAATTTCTTCTACATATTGACGTAATATGCCATCAATTTCGGTTTGCACCATACTTTTCTGTGAAAACATATGAAAATCTCTTGTGCACCCATTCTTAATCAAATTCAAAATAAGTGAATATGAAATATGGAACTTGGATGTAAGTTTTTGTGGTTTACCTCCCAAAATAGTTTTGTATTCATCAAGTGTGGGCATTTTAAACAAGTTATTGCAATGAACCACGTGTCCTATAGTATCAATTCCACGACGTCCGGCTCGACCTGCCATTTGTGTGTATTCGTGTGCTCTTAAGAAACGGTTATAGTTACCATCAAACTTGGTCAAATTATTAAATACTACTGTCTTAATGGGACAATCGAGTCCAATCGCAAACGATTCTGTGGCAAATAGTAAATATATATACTTTTTAGAAATCATTATTTCCACAATTTCGCGCAAGATGGGAATCATTCCTGAATGATGTATCCCAATACCCTTTTCAAGTAGAGAAACAAGTTGAATATATTCAGGTAATTCCATATATTCTTTGTGATTGGGAAGTTTTCGCAGAATTGCATCACACTCTTTTTTGATAGTGTATGGAAGTTTACTGTCTTCGGGCAAAACCGGAACAGTGATTTCTTGAGCACACAATTCAACCATTCTTCGAGAAAATACGAACATAATAGCAGGAAGCATATCTCGTTCGCGAAGAAACTTGGCTAGTTTGTTCAACATATCTCGTCGGTTAATAAATACTTTGTTTTCTTGATACAATTTCGTCATATCAGTTAATTTTTTATGAGTATTTTCATCAAAGTTCCCGTTTGCATCTTGTAATAACATCAACTTATTTGTATTTTTCTTGATATCTTGTTGTATCGATTTGTCCTTGATATGTTTGAATACACCTTCATTGTTAGTAAGGAACCCATAGTGTGTCAATGGAACTACACGATGATTGGTTGATGCCAGATATACTTGTTTACCACCTTGTTCGACTAACCCTTTCTCACACCATTTCGCAAAACCTTCTGGATTATCGATGGTTGCTGAAAGCATCACCATTTGAATATGAGGTGGCAACATTAAAATTGTCTTTTCCCAGGTTTGTCCTCTGTCAGCATCGTTGATGTAATGCACCTCGTCAAATACAACACATCCAAGTTCTGTTTGAATATCTATTTGAAACTGAAGAATATTGGATTCGGAAATAGCACTATCGAATACCGTTCCAGAGGTTGTTGTGGTTGCTGTAAACAAATAATTCATCAAAATCTCTGTGGTCATGATCAATACATCTGCCTCAGGATTTGTTTTGATGTCTCCTGTGAATAGTCCAAACGAAATATGAGGGTATTTCTGTGTAAACTCATAGTATTTCTGGTTAGAAAGTGCCTTGATCGGACTCGTGTAAATCACTTTTTTTCCTTGTTCTTTGAAATGTTCAATCGCAAATTCTGCTGGAAGAGTCTTACCTGAACCAGTGTGTGCGGTAACCAGAACGTGTTGTTGTTTGATAATTGCTTCGATTGCGTATTTCTGGAAATCGCTTAGTGGGAAAGGATATTTGTTGAAATGCTCATTGTATTCTGTGTCTTCGGGATATGGTTGGGTACACAAGTAAACCATGATTACAATATAATTAGTGAAAAATATTTATATTGTTTTGTAAAATAGTTTGCGGTAATGATAAACACAATCGTTAACCTGTCTCTTATACACATCTGACGCTGCCGACGATATGCAGTGTGTAGAT
>OJDG01000353.1_pt1 | contig 12101 bp, 28 predicted proteins | sample 1592411 | NCBI WGS metagenome assembly OJDG01 (sample SAMN05416759, study PRJEB24817) | seawater metagenome | isolation source: Sea water | place: Canada:Atlantic | collected 2013-07 | reverse complement strand
CACACGATTCGACAGAAGAATGGGTGAAAAACCTCTGGGTTTAATCAAAAACCCCTATAAAACCACCATTTTTAACGTATTATAACCCTTGACAAATAGGGTAAAACCTGATATTATATACGTATATGAAAAACAAAAACATACAATTAAAAACTCAAAAAAATATTAACAAAGATGACTTGGTATTATATGGTTTTACATACCCAGAATTCGTAGCAAATGGACCTACAAAAGGTTATATAGAAGTTAAGACAGGTGATACAACTCAAGGTTTAGACGAGGGTCTTACTATTGATGAATCAGGTATGGTTCGAATATCACAACAAGGTAAATCTGCCGAAGCATATAAAAAAATTATTGTTGGTACATATGGTGTATCTAAAACTATTATTAAACGTGACTATGTAATTCACAAAGAACTTAAAAAAAGAGGTTTAAGACCTAAGGCATTAGATGGTCAAGGACAAGAGTGGTATAGAATACCAGGAAAAACTATTAAAGAAGTAAACAAATACCTACAAGATGTAATTGACTCAATGGGTGCTTCTTCAAACAAAAAACTTAAATTAAGAAAAGAACAAGAAAGAACTTTAATCGAAGCAGTTGAAATTTATAATTCAACTAACTCTGATAGAGTTGATATCGCTGCTAATTTACCTCCAAGATTTGGTAAGACAACTTGGGCATTAACTCTATTTAATGAATTAAATAAAAAAGTATTAGTATTACCATCATCTTGGTTATCGACTCATACATCTTTCGAAGATGATATTAAAGAGTTTAGAGATTTTTCTGATATTGTTTGTATCGATTCTAAAAATGATAACTATTCTAAACAAATAAAGAAAGCATTATCTGAAAACAAAAGAGTTGCTGTTTATGTTTCTTTGTTTGCTAAAGATAAAAAACAATTTAACAGTATTAAGAACATATCTAATTCTGATAAATTTGTTTGTGTTGATGAAGGAGATTTTGGTTCATGGACAGATAAAAAAAGAGTTATTTTAGATCATTTAGTTTCTAAAAAAAACACTGGTAAATTGAGTGTTGTGACAATGAGTGGAACAAATGTTGCTCGTATGGTTACTGGTTCTAAAAACATTGATGGTATTGTTCAATCAACATACATGGCATTAGAACAAACTGAAAAAAATATTGTTAAACGTGTTGGTGTTAAATTACAATTATCTAATACAGACAAGTATGTTAAAGAGTTGACTGAAAATGATTATTTTTCTTATAATAAAGCAATGGCAGATCCTGATAAATCTAAAAACTTCTGGTCTTTATTTGTAAAAGGTATTACAGGTAATACAGAAAACCCTGCTTATAAAAACTTAAATATTTCTACAATGATGAATACACTATTTAATTGTGGTATGATGTTTGTTAGTGGAAAAAATGAAAACATTGAAAAATTAAGACAAGTTATTGAAACTGCTATTCCAAAATGGACAATCATAGTAGTTAATGGTGACCATACATCTAACAACAAAGCAAAAAATGATGTTAGAGAACAGATAGAGTGGTCAAAAAAAGAAAACAAAGAGGGTGTTCTTATACTTGCCAACACTATGGGTAGTAGATCATTTTCTATACCAGAAATACAATCAACAATTATTGCTTATGATAAAGGTGGTATTGATCCAACGGTTCAAAAAGTTAGTAGATGTTTAACACCAGGTAAGATGTTAAATGGTGAAGTTAAAGAACAAGGTTATATCGTAACATGTTCTATGGACTCTAATAGAGATCAAACTCTTACAAAACTTCTTATTGAAGAAGCAGCAATACAGTCTGAGATAACAGGTTCATCATTACCAAAGATAACTAAACAGTTATTAAACAATGTTTCTATATTAACAACAGATGAACTTGGTAATAAAGTTGAATTAACACATGACGAGTTAATTGAAGAAATGTCTTCAAGTGATAATTTAAAAAAAGTAGCATATGTTTTATCTAAACCAGAAAATATCTTAAACAACCCAGAATTGTTAAATAATTTTTTATCAATCACTGGTGGTAAGGGTAATAAGAAAAAATTAGATAATCAATTGCCAGATACAAAGAACTTTATATCTTCTGGTAAAAGACAAAGTAGTAAAAAACAAAAGACTACATTACAAGAGGTTGTAAAAAAGATTGAAGTGCTAATTAACACGTCATCAATGATTTCAGCAATTTCTAAAGGTAAAACATATAGAGAATGTTTAGTTAATACAGATAGTAATAGTTTTAAACAAAAATTTGGTATTGAAACTAAATTTGTTATACAAGCATTAGATGAAAAAATTTTACCAGAGAAATTATTAGACACTGTTGTTGTAAATACAAACAATATAATTAAGTCTGGTGACATAAACAAATTTCATAAGTTAGAGAATTTTGGACAACACACTGAACTTGGTATTATGAAAAACAGTAATGAAAAAGAATTTTGGATCCAAAACATAAAACGTATAAGTAGTTATATGACTAAAACTTATTTATCTGTAGCGACAAATATGGGTTATGAAGTTGTGGCATTATTAGAACTAGGAATACCAAAGAAAAATATAACAATTATGGACGATAGTGGTCTTACGGAAATATGGAAAAATATGGGTCTTAAAGTTGTAAAGGAGATAAAATAATGAAAAAAGAATATGATGTTTGTTTAATGAATCCACCTTATGGTAAGAATGCTAATTTGGCAATTGAGGTGTTAAATAAGTCAAAAGATTTGGCAGATACTATTATTGCTATTTTACCTAGAACTATAAGAAAGCCTGTGGCATTAAATAGAATTGATGAACATTTACATTTGATATCAGATGAGACTAATTCTGATGATACTTTTACTGGTAGTAATGGTAAAGGTCTAACAACATGTACTCAAAGATGGGTTGTTAAAGATACAAAAAGACCACAAGTGACAAGAAAAACTAAAGAAGAAGTTGCTAAATATTTTGAGTTTACAAAAGATATAAATGCTGCTGATATTGCTTTAGGTAGAGTTGGTAGAGGTTCTGTTGGTGATATCTATTTAAAAGGTATAGAGTATGGAAGAAGAAATAATTATGAAGATAGAAGTCCTAATAGTCATTACTTTATCAAAGCACATAATAAAAATGTAATTAAACAATTACAAGATTTACAACCAGAGTTTAAGAAAGTGTCATTGAACACAGTTGGTAATCCTTCTTTAAGTATTGATGAAATCGTAACTTTATATTGTGAAAAATATGTGGGATAAAATAAAAGAACTATCTGATAAACATGGTTATATGTCTGGTATAGACAGAATGACGGAACGTGTAAAGAAAACAGGTGAGTTATTTACACCAACATGGTTAGTGATTGATATATTAAAGAAGTCAGATTTAAATACATTTGGTCCAGGTAAGACGGTAATAGACCCGGCGTGTGGTGATGGTCAATTGTTAGTGCCAGTTAAATGGTTAAAGGTATTACATCATGGTATGACGGAAGAAGACGCATTGAAAGATATCTATGGTGTTGATATAATGAGAGATAACGTTGATCTATGTAAGAAAAGACTTGGAGGTGGCACTATACTTATGGGTGACACATTAAATGCACATATAAAATTAAAAGAACAAACAGAATATGAACATGATTTAGTAATGAAAATGTTTGGTTCTTCAAACTTATTACAATTTATGCAATAATAACATTTACGTGATCTTATCGTATTCCTTTTTTGTTTTTCATATGATAATAAAGTCACGGTAAGATCACGTAAATGTTAGATCAATTTAAACGAATCAATGAAAAAATGTTAATGTTCTTGGTTTGTTCTTATAAAACCCTAGTAAATACTCGCAAAATAGTCCTTGACTTTAGGGGTACAACCTGTTATTATATACGTATGAATAACACAGAAAAACAAATAAGACTTAAATTGTTAATTAAAAGACTTGACAATGTTAATAAAGTAGTATATAATAACCCTACTATGTCAATGTTCAATCAGTCAAAATTAATTAAGAAATTGAATAAGAATTTAAATTATAACAACACAAAGGAGAACACACTATGTCAAAAGTAAAAGCATATATTGAAACATCAGTAGAAAACGCTGTTGATAAGATTGTCTTTAAATTAAAAGATGGTCAGATTGATCTATCAACTGCAGTTGCAGAAGTTAAGAAAATTGATAACCTAGAAATGGTAGGTATCACAGAAGACACGGTTGAAGAAGTATTACTTATGGAGAGCAAATAGTGAGTAAGACTTTCAACGTTTGTTATTTGAGAGAGTATTCGGATCCAGATGTTGGTGGTGAATACTTTTACTCTTATGAAACGGTATATAGAAATGTGCCTAACAAGTTTAAAAAGAAATTTAATGAGAAGACAAAACAAAAGATTTTGAAATATATGGATTGTAACTATAAAGAAACAGCAACTAACTATCAAAATATATCTAAAATAGAACTTATAGATGAAAACCAATATTATACATCATACGAAGATGTATATCCAGATGTTGCTGAGGGCGACAAGAAAATGTGGATGGATTATGGTCAACAATACGATAGACAATCTTTAAGAAAAGACTTTAATAAAAGATTAACAAGAAGAAAAATATTAAGTTATAACGATAAGAGGATAAACTAATGAAATATGGTGAAGATAAAATAGTAAAAGAAATAGGTAAATATATCGAATCAACTTACGGACAACATTATAGTACAACCAAAGATGGTTTTCAAGTACAAGATATGTTAAGGCAGTTAGATATTGATAAAGATTTCTGCCAGGCTAATGCCATTAAGTATCTTTGTAGATATGGTAAGAAAGATGGTAAGAATAGAAAAGATTTATTAAAAGCAATACACTACATTGTTTTATTAATGAGTAGTGAAGATAACAAATAGGAGAAAATATGGACACACAAACAGATATAATTTTAGTAAAAGAAGATTTAGGTAAAAATCTATACAGAAAGAAAACCTACTACACATTGGTTATTGAACAAGATGTATTGGCAAATACTAAAGATGAAGCTGATAAGAAGTTTGGTGATGCTGGTATTAATCACTCAAATATAAATGCTGAAATCACAGATGAAGTTAACGGTGTAACAACTTATATGGTTGACGCCAACTCACACTATACAGATGATGCTTCTACAGACTATCTTGGTAAAGTATCTTACACAGATGATGAGTATGCTGAGGAGAATGGTGATGTAGAGATTGATCAATATGCTGATGAAAATGAAGAATCATTTAAGTTAACCGATGGGAGAATAATTAATAATGACTAAAGAAGATTACAGTTCACACGATTGGAGAAAGAATACAGATAGTGCTGTTGTAGTTGATGATAAAGTAGAACACAAAGCATTAAAAGTAAATGATAGTAGAGTTATCTTTATTAACCCTAACACATTGAAAGAAGAAACTGTAGATGTATCAAGGTTGATAAGAGTATTCGTAAACAATGGCGAAGGTAACAAAAAAAGTATAAAATGAAAACTGTAACAATCACTGTTAATAAGAAAACAATATCAGATGCATACAATCAAGTTGCTATGTTAAATGATATGGGGTTTCCTAACTTTCAAAAAGGCGAACCAATTACTAACTTAATGATTGAAGTTAAGAACGATTTAAAGAAACAAAAACAAAAAGTAAGTCTATGGACAAAACTAATGAGGTATATGAATGTATAGAAATGATGAAGAATTTAACCACGCTGATAGACCTTATCAAAAATTAGATGATAAGATTAAGAAATTAAACTCAACTAGAGTATATAAGAAGATCACACCAAAGAGTGGTTTATCTTGGTATGTTAAATGGGTATCAGTGGTTTTTGTTATCGCTGGTTGGATGCTACACGCAGTCAATTTATTTCCATACAATCTGGCAGTTCAAATGATTGGTGTTGCTGGTTGGTTATGGGTAGGTATACTTTGGCATGATAGAGCATTGATTGTATTAAACAGTATTGGTGTTTTCTTACTAGGTTTAGGATTATTAAAACACATGGTAGGTTTATAATGCCATTTGGACCAACGACATTAAGAAATAAGAGGGAAGAGTTTGTATTACAAAAGATAGAGTATTACAAAGTCAATGAATATACTGGTGTTGGTAATTGGAAAAGACATTATTTCGATACTTACAAAGAAGCTGTAAAGATGTTTAAGAAACTAAAAGAAGAAAAAAGAAAGATATTAATATATGCTTGTAGAAATGACGAGTTAGGTGAAATTTCAACAGGACTAAATGATAGGTTTATAAATGAGTAATCAAAGACCGGCTAAGATAGAAAAGAAATTAGATAGAAATGGAGATATGCAAGTCTTCAAATTCTTTAAGACAGCAGCAAAGTTATTACATGATGAAGGCAAAGAAGATGAGGCATTCTACATGGAACAAATGGTTGATTGGTTAAGAAGTGGTAAACCATTACCCACAAGTGAAGAACAAATAACAAAGGCTTTGGGTCTATAATGGCGCATTTTAGGGGTGTAATAACCCTCGAATCGGGTGTGAAATCCTTGTCAGCGTGTCGCTCAGCGGCACAAAAACTAGTAAATACAACGATTTTTAAGGGGTTGACATTTGAATCAATTCCTGTTATAATAAAGACTTATTAACACTAACAAAAGGACTAAAATATGACTACATTTAAATACGACAAAGAAAACTTGTTTAAAGAGTTTAAGAACGCAACACTAAAAGATCAAAAATCAAAGAAAGAAACTTATGTCAATAGACTTGAATTTCTAAAAGAACATAGAGATTTGAAAAAAAAGAGTAAATCTATCTATGAGTTTGTAGATATTAATTTTGATAACCTTATTCTCGCTTATGAAGATAAAAATCCTAGAGATTATTTCTATAAAGTAGTATTCGGTATGACTTACGCTGAGAAAAAAGCTAATGAAGAAGCTGAACTTGAAAATCTAGGTAAAGTGGATGCCTAATAAATTAGAACTTCTAAAGGCTCAACACCGTAAGTGGTTAGAGTCTTTAGGTATTCGTTTTGACAAAAAAGGTAGAGTGATTAATAACTTTAAGGGTTATGAAACTCCTCAATATATACCAAGAAATTCTATACCAACAAGTGATAGGATAGTAAACTTTACAGGTAAACGTGAATATGCGACTGCGTTACCTGAAGGAAAAACAATTTCAGTTGCTTATAACAAAGGTCCTTATATGGTGGTTGACGCCAAGGATTTTAAAACAATGGGAAAAAAAATATGAAAACATTAATGATGATGACTATATTGGCTATAATGTCGGCTACTATGGTAAAAAGTGAAGAAGTTAAAAAGGACGTTGTAACGGAAAAGGTTACCGAAACAGCTACTGTTGTTAAAGTATGGGCAGAGAATGAATGGATTGATATAAAAGAATATCAAAAAACAAATTGGGAAAAAGGTAAAGAACAGAATGCTAGAAACGTTAAAACTATTAAATCATTTTTTATAAAGGTTCAAAATTATGTTACACAAAGTAAGTGAATTAATTAGTAAAATAGAATCGATTAGAAAATTAGCTGATATGTTATATAAACTTAAATATCAATCACCAAAATCAAAAGAACGTGATATTCAAGTAGATAATTTAATTACCGACATACAATCAATGTGTAAATTAATAGCAAATGACAAAACAAAATACAAAAAATAAAAAACAATACAATGACTTTGATTCTTTTGATTCTAATTGGAGTAAGTCATATAAAGAAGAACAAGAAGATCGTACTAGTCACTTAAATAAAAATGATCCATTAGTCAAACAATTAATAAAGGAGAGATTTAAAAAAAATGGCTGACCAATATATTATAAAAAGTTTAAAAGAGAGAATACAAGAAATTAAAGTAGAATTAGAATTTAAAGAAACTCAATCTTTAAGTGATGAACTTTACGAAATAAACGATACATTAAAAAAATTAGGTGAAAATGAAAAGACTCATATTATTAACTTTAACTAGTTTACTATTAACCAATTGTGCTTCTGTTGATAGATCAAACGTTGGTGCTACATTAGGTGCGACAACTACCACTGGCGCTTGTGTGTCTATGGGAATTAGTGATCCATATGCGATTGCTGGTTGTGCTGTTGTTGGTGCATTTACTGGCGCAGAGGTTATGTATAATTCAGATTATGATGTCCATAATGCTACGTTTGTAGATCATTTAAACCATGGTAAATCTACAAGTAGTTACACCAATTGGTTTAATCAAAAGACAGGTAATAGTGGTATCATACATACGACAAGATCATATAATAAGGGTCCTATCAAATGTAAAGATTATAGTGCGACTGTTGATATATCTAACAGATGGCCTCTTGTAGGTATTGGTGGTGTCAATAGAAATACAATTTTTGGAATAACTTGTCAAATGCCAGATGGCAGATGGGTAGAATGGAAAGGTCAATAATGAATATAGTTGCAATGAACAAATTAATGTTTTACACAATCGTTTTAATACTCTTCAGTAAGTATGCGTTTGGTAATGAGAATGGCGACTTGTCAGGAACGACATATCCTTCAGATAATGTAAAAGTTATAGAGATATTAGATAAGATAGAACAAATAGAAAAAGAAGAAGACAAGGTTTATTGGAATAAGATAACAACTGTGAAACCAAAGAATGCGGCTGATCAGTATTGTTACGTAAAAGTTATTATCAAAGAGAGTGATAATCAACTTATCAAGGAAGAAATTTTGGAGTGTGCAGATGGTAGAAAACGAGTCGATGGACCAACTTATTGGGAACTATTCGCTGAGTTTTACTATACTGATATGGCACAACCAGAATACTGCCGAAGATATAGTCGGAATGGGCATGCTTTTAAAACACCAGGAAAAGTATGTTTAAAAATAAATGGTGAATGGGAGATAAGATGATAAAAAATATAATCATAATCTCATTAGTTATAGTTGTTGTGACAGGTATGACAGGGGCTGAGTTTTTAGATCATATAGCTTTAGCACTTGACAAAGCGCAAGAACTAGTATATAATGTAAAAAGTGAGGTTAAATAATATGAACAAATATGTAAAAATAATGGGTATAATGACCCTATCTTTGTTGATGACCAATTGTGCGTCTCAATATAAGATTAAGACAGAGAAGTCTAAAGTATTAAATGAGGTACCGAAATGGTATGTTAATGACTTTTCTGATAAGAAAGCGTGTGACACGCCTACGTTTGGTAAGAACAAAGATAAAATGTGTATCTTTGGTGTTGGTACTGCGGTATCTCCAGACTTACAACTTGCGATAGAGAAAGGCATGATGGTTGCGAAAGCAGAAATGGCTGATATTATCAAAGGTGAAATGAATAAGTCTTCAAAAATATTCATTACTGAACTTGGCAAACAACATAACAAGACTACTGTGTCAGAGGTTGAGTCTACAATTGTGAACTTAATTACAAAGACACCAGTAAGAGGTTATGAAATCTTTGCTAAAGATATAACTATGACTAAAAATGGTTATTACAGAGTGTGGATTGGGTTAAGATTACCAATGGGTGATTATAACAAAATGTATAACTTTACAATATCAGAAGCTGTTGATGCTTACAATGTAAAATCAAAAGCTCAGATTGCGTTTCAAAAGTTAGAGGAAACATCAAATGAAGATAGTAATTTACAGTAAAAATAACTGTCAGTTCTGTACCAAGGCGAAGCACCTTGTTAAGACGCTTGGCCTTGAATACGAAGAAAAGTCTTTAGAGAAAGACTTTGGTTCTGATCCTGTTAAACTAATAGAAGATATTGGTAAACAGGTTAGAACAATGCCACAAGTTAAGATTGACGATAAGTTAGTCGGTGGTTACAATCAATTAGTAGAATACTTTGCCGATAAAGGTTTAGTAAATTTTAAGGGTGAGAAGATTGACAAAAGATAATATTATATTATTTCCACAAAATAAAATTGTGGAGAGATCAACTGCTGGTAAAAAACTACCTAGTAAGAAAGATCAAAAGTTTTTAGACGAACTTGCTAAACAACAAACCAAAGAGTTTGTAGAGACAAGCGTTGATGATATGAGTATGAATTTATTGAAAAGTTTTTATAATATGGGTATCAAAACAGAACGAGGTGAGTTTACAAAAGACTTGGCTATGTTAGTTGATACAATGAGAGGTTTGATATACAGAGACTTTAATATGAAACACCCGTCACAAGTATTAGCAGAGAAGATGGTAGAACTAAAAGTATTAAAAAACGGCACTCAAAGTGCGAGAATAAACTATGACATATTCCAAAAAGGTGTTAAGACAGTGCCTTTAAATCCAGAGATCCGAGAAGAACTAAAAGATGGCCCAGATTGGTTGGAGCCAGATGAGGACCTTGACAAATGAATTCGCTAAGAATCGCCTTCGCAGGTTGTAAAATAGTTTTAATTAAACTTAAATATATAAAGGAGTATATATAATATGTTAAACACAATAAAAAACTTGTTTGGTAAAGATGAACTAGTAAAAGTAAAAACAGTAAAAAGAACTGTTGCTATTGAAACTAGAGGCAGAAAAGCTTTATCAAAAAAACAAAAACTACTTAACTTACTATCAAAAGGTGGTAATGTTGCTTGGACTTCAATTCAAAAGAACTTTGATTTAGAGTCTCCAAGATCAATGATTGACACGCTTAGAGCTGAAGGTCACATGATCTATGGTAACAGAGTTGGTGGAAAAAAATACTACAGAATGGGAACTCCAACAAGAGCTATCATCGCTGCTGGTATCAAAGCGTTATACGGAACTCCGTTCAAGTATGACAACCACACTGTTTCTGTAAAGAAAGCAGACCTAATTGCACTTGATGCGTAATTAGAAAGCTAGATGGGGCGCTTCGGCGCCCTTTCTTATTATGGACTTACAACACGGATTATTATTTCTTTTTTTGAGTGTTAGTTTTACACTAACAATTTTATGTATAGGTTTGTATATCTATAATAAAAATCAACAATCAATTAAAAAAGAAGAAGAAAAAAATCCGGTTGATGGAATTTTATAAGTATTACAAAAAATTATGATAGATAAATTAATAATTGATCAGATTGAACAACAGACAACAGATAATAATGTTGCTGTTTTATTATCAGGTGGTGTTGATAGTTTATCAGTTGCATTCGCTGCTCATAGAATGGGTAAGAAAGTTACAGCATATACGTTTCATCTACAAGATCAGCCATCATATGACGCTACAAAGGCCGCTGAAGTGGCCAAACTTATGGGTTGGGGTATTCATGTTATAGAAGTACCTACACACAATTTACAGAACGATTTTCAAAGATTAGTAAAAGAAGTAAGATGTAAAAAGAAAACACATTTTGAATGTTGTTTTCCATTTTTATATGTGTATCCAGAGATTGAGGAAGATGTTGTATTAAGTGGTTGGGCTGCTGATGGTTACTATGGTATATCTAAAAAGGCCATGATACATTATGGTCCAGGTAAATCAAAAGAAAAATTTGATGAGTTTAGAGATAACTATTTTGACATAAACAATCAAGCAGGTTATCTATGGCATGAATTGGTTGCCAGAAACAATAAGAAACAATTGATTACACCATATCTATCTCTTCCTGTCAAGGACTTTTTCTATAACATGACATGGGAAGAAGTAAACAAACCATTTCAAAAACATCATGTGGTTACTGCATTTGAAGAATTTAAAAAATTTAAATTTAAGAAACATATCAACTTACAGTTAGGTGCTGGTGTGGACAAATTATTTGAAACCCTAATTGATGATAAATTTATTAACTTTAAATTTAGAAAACGAGTAATGGACATATGTAGAGATTGGTCTAAAATGTCAGATGATATAGGAGTGCTACAATAATGATTATAATAGATTTAAACCAAATAATGATTTCAAATCTGATGGCCCAAAGTAAAGGGGATATATCAGAGTTACCAAATAAAGACGCAGTAAGACACTCTATCTTAAATACAATTAGAGCATTTAATATGAAGTTTAAAGATGAGTTTGGCACGTTAGTATGTGCTGCTGATGCTGCTGATCCATGGCGTAGAGATATATTTCCACAATACAAAGCTTCACGTAGAAAGAATAGAACTGAAAGTAAGATTGATTGGAAAGGT
>OJDG01000351.1_pt1 | contig 12132 bp, 8 predicted proteins | sample 1592411 | NCBI WGS metagenome assembly OJDG01 (sample SAMN05416759, study PRJEB24817) | seawater metagenome | isolation source: Sea water | place: Canada:Atlantic | collected 2013-07 | reverse complement strand
CGATTGGGCGTGGGGCAGAATTTTTTCCAGCATGTCCGCGTTGAGCGCCCAGTCTTGAAGCCGCTGACCCAACTGCGCCGTGGTTAAATCCTCACGAATCCAGAGACCGTTGAGCCAGTTTAATTTTTCAACATCAAAAATAGGACCGCCCAAAGAGACCCGCTGAATATCAAATACCTGCTCCATTTCTGTGAGCGTAAATTTCTCCCGCTCATCGGGCATAGACCAGCCCATACGGCCCAAATAGTTCACCAATGCTTCGGGCAAAAATCCCATGCGCTGGTAATACAAAATACTGGTGGGGTTTTTACGTTTGCTAAGCTTTGATTTGTCAGGGTTTCGCAACAGCGGTAAGTGACAAAGCTGAGGCATCTCCCAGCCAAAGTATTCGTAGAGTAACTGGTGTTTTGGCGCTGAATTAATCCACTCTTCACCACGAATCACATGACTGATTTCCATAAGGTGGTCATCAACAACATTGGCCAAGTGGTAAGTGGGCATGCCATCTGACTTCAGTAAAATTTGAGCATCAACCATGCTCCAGTCCAGTTCAATAGCGCCTCTTAGCATATCGTTGATAGCGCAGGAGCCTGCGCCTTCGGGCACCATCATGCGAATCACAAAAGGGGCATCAGCCGCCTTACGCGCGGCCTGCTCATCGGCGGGTAAAATAAGGTCAGAGGGCTTGAGTGCCGTGCTATTGCCCGACTCCCGGCGTGCCTCGCGCAGCGTATTCAGCTCCTCGCTTGTGCGGTAACACACAAAGGCCTTACCCGCTTCCACTAGCTGCCAGGCATAGTTGGCATAGGTATCCCCCCGTTCACTCTGCCGATAAGGACCATGAGGCCCTCCTATGTCGGGGCCTTCATCCCAGTCGAGTCCCAACCAACGTAAAGACTTCAATACCGCCTGTTCCGCTTCGGGTGTGCTGCGAGCTCGATCAGTATCTTCAATACGCAAAATAAACTCACCGCCGTGAGCCCGGGCAAAACACCGATTAAACAAAGCCATATAAGCGGTACCCACATGGGGATCACCCGTGGGAGATGGGGCAACGCGAGTGCGCACAGTCACAAATCTTTACTCCAAAATGAACGATATGAGGAGCAGGAGTTTATCAGAGCCCGAAGTGTATCTGCTGCTACCGATAACAATATAAATAGCGCTTGGCATTTATCGAGTAACACGCATAAACGTTGCCGGCGGGACTGCACAGAGGGTGCCCTCCTATGGCATAGTACATGCCTGAGTTTTACGGGGCCCATGGCCTTATAAGACCCACATAGCGCCCATCCCAGTATCCGTAATTAAGGCAGAGACCACGTGAAAACCAGACAAGCCCTTGGGGGATTACTACGCACCCTGTTTTCGACGGTAATCGCCACTAGCTTAATGGCCTGCGGTGGGGGGGAAAGCAATGTTCTCGAAGGTAACCGTACGGGGATTTTGCACTACGGCAATGGCGCTGAACCCCAAGGTCTAGACCCCCATGTGGTTACTGGCGTTCCCGAAAACCACCTGATTAGAGCCCTTTTCGAGGGTCTTGCGGTAAAAAACCCGATCACTCTAGAGCCCGAACCGGGCGTTGCTCAACGCTGGGAGTTCAGCGACCAAGGGAAAGTCATTACGTTTTATTTAAATCCTGAAGCCCGCTGGTCCAACGGTGAACAAGTGACCGCCAGTGACTATGTGTGGAGCTGGAATCGGGCGCTACATCCGCAAACCGGTAACCTCTATGCCTACATGCTTTACCCCGTCAAAAACGCCGAGGCCTATGCTAAAGGGAAAATTAAGGATTTCGCTGCTGTAGGTGTAAAAGCACTGAACGATACAACGTTAGAAGTCACCCTCAACGCACCCACCCCCTACTTTATTCAACTCATGGATCACTACAGTACCTTTGCGGTGCATCCCGAGACGCTGCTCAAATTTGGCAAAATGACCGACCGCTTCACCCCCTGGACTCGCGTTGGCAGCATGGTCAGCAACGGTGCTTTTGTGCTGACTGATTGGGCGCTCAATCGTCATATTAAAATGGCCAAGAGCCCGCATTACTGGGACAGAGACAAGGTGAGCCTAAACGGTGTGGTCTTCTACCCCACAGAGAATGTGGTGAGCGAAGAACGCATGTTTCGGGTCGAGCAACTTCACTACACCGCCGTCGTGCCTCTAGATAAAATTCCCGTATACCGCGAACGGCCCAACACCCCCTACCTGCAGTCTCCTTACCTAGGCACCTATTACTATCTGGTCAATACCGACAGGCCCCCGGTAGACAACGTCAAAGTCCGACAAGCCTTATCAATGTCGGTAGATCGGGAAAAGCTCGTTCGCAGTGTGCTACAGGAAACAGCCGTAGCGGCCTATAGCATTACACCACCCGACACCTTGGGTTATTACCCACCTCAAGTCTTTAGCTATGACCCCGACAAGGCTAGGGCCTTACTGGCAGAGGCTGGCTACCCCAATGGCGAGGGCTGGCCGGGACTTGAAATCATTTACAACACGCAGGAAGCCCATCGAAAGATAGCCGTTGCTATTCAGCAAATGTGGAAGTCCGAGCTCAACGTAGACATCACGATTGCCAATCAAGAGTGGAAGGTCTATTTGAATTCGGTTTCCCAACGCGATTTCCAAGTTGCTCGAAGAGGCTGGATTGGCGACTACGTCGATGCCAACAACTTTTTAGACTTGTTTATTACTGATGGCGGTAATAACAACACCGGATACAGCAACGCCATTTACGACGACTTGATTCTGCAAAAAGCGCCCCGAGCTCAATCTCGGGAAGAGCGCTACGCCCTATTCACAGAGGCGGAAACTATGCTCATGGAGGAGATGCCCATCATTCCAATCTACACCTACACCAGCAAACACCTTATTCACCCGAGTGTTGAGGGCATCTACCCGAACCTGATGGATTCACTGAATCTTAAGTACGTCAAATTGCACCCCGAGCAAACGTTGTCCGGGGAGGTGAACTAATGCTGCGTTTTATTATTAGCCGACTGCTGCAGGCCATACCGGTTATTTTCATTGTCATTACGGCCACCTTTTTTTTGGTGAGAGCCGCCCCTGGGGGGCCTTTTGATGCCGAAAAAGTGGTGCTCCCCGAGGTCAAGCGAGCTTTGGAGGCTCAGTACAAATTAGACTTGCCCCTGCATGAACAATATTTTGCTTATCTGTCAGATCTAGCCCAAGGGGAATTAGGGCCGTCTTTTAAATACCCCGGGCGCAGCGTGAATGAAATTTTATTTTCAGGGCTTCCTGTCACCGCTGAGCTAGGCTTCTACGCCTTACTTATTGCCTTGATCATTGGCGTCACGGCCGGCGTGTTTGCATCTCTGAAACCCAATACGCGGCAAGACTACATTCCCATGGGTTTGGCCATGATTGGCATTTGCATGCCTTCTTTTTTATTGGGGCCCTTGTTGGTGCTGGTGTTTGGTATTTATCTTGAGTGGCTGCCCATTTCGGGCTGGGGGTCGATTCCCGGCGATAAAATACTGCCCTCGATTACCCTGGGAGCCGCTTATGCCGCTTATGTCGCGCGCTTGTCACGGGCGGGCATGCTCGAAATCTTATCGCAGGATTACATTCGCACGGCCCGCGCCAAAGGGTTGCCCGAATGGCTGGTAGTAGGAAAGCACGCCTTGCGCGGCGGCCTGATCCCGGTCGTTGCCTTTCTTGGGCCGGCTTTTGCCGGGCTACTCGCCGGTTCCTTTGTGGTAGAGACCATTTTTCAGATTCCGGGTTTAGGCCGCTTCTATGTGCAGGCCGCCTTTAATCGAGACTACACCATGATTTTGGGCACCACGGTGTTCCTTTCTTCACTCATTGTATTGTTCAACCTTATTAGCGATGTGGCAGCGGCGTGGCTCAACCCGCGGCTGCGCAGCCAACTTTCAGGAGGTGGTCAATGACAACCCTCCAAGCAAGTGAACAGGTAGACCTTCTCGAGCATGCTGAACAAGGTGCCTCACTCTGGCGAGATGCTTGGCAGCGACTGCGTAAAAATAAAATGGCGGTTGGCGGCGGTATTACCCTGCTGCTGTTCATCTTGATGGCGCTGCTAACCCCATGGCTAGCACCTTACAGCTATGAGGCGCAGAACCTTGATCTGGGCGCATCGCCACCCTCCGCCGCACATTGGTTAGGCACCGATGTCTTCGGACGAGATGTACTGACTCAGGTCATGTATGGCGGTCGTGTGTCACTCGCTGTAGGGTTTATTGCCACCGCGGTGGCCTTGCTCATAGGCGTTACTTGGGGCGCTGTAGCGGGTTATGTCGGTGGGCGTGTCGATGCGGTGATGATGCGCATCGTCGATATTTTATACGCCCTGCCTTTCATGATCTTTATTGTGTTGTTAATGGTCGTGTTTGGTCGCAACGTATTGCTGCTGTTTTTAGCGATTGGTGCCGTCGAATGGCTCACAATGGCCCGCATTATGCGCTCCCAAGTTCAGTCATTGCGCCAGCAAGAATTTGTCGAGGCGGCCATATCCCTTGGCTTATCGCCAGCGGCGATTATTAGAAGGCATGTGATACCCAATGCCTTGGGTCCCATCATTGTTTATACAACGCTCACAATCCCATCGGTCATGCTTTTGGAGGCTTTTTTAAGCTTCTTGGGGCTGGGCATTCAGCCGCCACAAACGTCTTGGGGTTTGCTGATTAGCTACGGAGCCGAAACCATGGAGGAGTACCCGTGGTTACTGATTTTCCCGGGGCTGGCCCTAACCACCACCTTGTTCTCGCTCAACTTTTTGGGTGACGGGCTACGTGATGCACTCGATGTGCGGGGGTCTAAAGACTGATGAGCTTACTAACTGTCGATAATTTAGAAGTGAGCTTTGTGACTCGAAACGGCACTCACAAGGCCGTTAAAGGCGTAAGCTTCACCGTAGAAACCCAGCAAATAACGGCAATTATTGGCGAGTCGGGCTCGGGGAAATCGGTCTCCTGCTATGCCTTACTCGGGCTCATTCCATCCCCTCCGGGTCGTATTGACGGCGGCATTGCCCAATTTCAAGGGCAAAACTTGTTAACGCTGTCTGAAGCAGAGCTCCGGAAGATTCGCGGCAGTGATGTCGCCATGATTTTTCAGGATCCAATGACCTGTTTAAACCCCTATCTCACCATTGGTGAACAGCTGATCGAGCCCCTGCTTATACACCGCAATCTTTCCCGAGCAGATGCCAAAACTCGCGCCATAGAATTACTCGACGAGGTGGGTATACGCAGTCCCAGTAGCACCTTCGATAGTTTCCCGCATGAGTTTTCAGGGGGTATGCGTCAGCGGGTCATGATTGCTATGGCATTGATCAATGAGCCTAAGCTGCTCATTGCCGATGAACCCACCACAGCGCTTGATGTAACGATTCAGGCACAAATTTTACGACTCATTGCTGATCTGCAAAAAAATCGCGATATTGGCGTGCTGTTTATTTCCCATGACCTCGCCGTCGTCTCCGATATTGCTGACCAGATTGTTGTTATGGAACAGGGCGAAGTGGTCGAAAGCGGGTCTCCCGATGCCATTTTTAATCATGCCCAGCACCCCTATACACAAAAACTACTCGCGGCGATTCCCGCTGGAGAACGCGAAGAGCCCGCAGCGAAAAATCAGGTTTTAATCAATGTTTGCAACCTTCGCACATGGTTTCAGCCCAACGCCAAAGCAGAGCCGGTCAAAGCTGTCGATGACGTGAGCTTTGATATTTATCGCGGCGAAATATTGGGGCTAGTGGGCGAGTCTGGCAGTGGAAAATCGACATTGGGCCGGTCGATTATGCGGCTTGCACCCATAACAAGCGGTCAAGTGACTTTTGATGAAACCCATCTGACCGGCCTTGAAGGCCGCAACCTGAAAGAGTTTCGCTCGCGCATGCAAATGATCTTTCAGGATCCCTTTGCCTCACTGAACCCACGCATGACCGTTTACGATACGCTCGCCGAGCCGTTGTTGTTGCATGGTATTTGTCAGCGAGCAAACCTTGACCGTCACATCGCCAAGCTCATGGACGACGTGGGTCTTGCGAGAAACTTTATTCGCAAATACCCCCATGAGTTCTCTGGCGGTCAGCGACAACGTATTGCTATTGGGCGAGCGCTCGCGACTCAACCCGAATTCATTGTTGCCGATGAGCCTGTCTCGGCTCTCGACGTCACCATTCAAGCGCAAATCCTCGACTTATTAATGGCACTCGGTCGCGAGCACAACCTCACCATGCTGTTCGTGTCTCACGACATGGCGGTTATTCGACACATTGCTGATCGGGTGCTGGTCATGTACCACGGTAAGATTGTCGAGGCAGGGCCAGTGAAGCAGGTCTTCAACAACCCAGCAGAGCCCTACACCCAGTCCTTATTGTCCAGCATTCCCGGTGCAGCCATGATGTGATAGCGAGAGTCGACGTGTCAGGTATGAGTGCATTGAGTTACTTACGGATGCCCGTGCCGCCAGCGCAACTACTTTATGAAAAGTTACCTGAACGGCGCCAACTGCCACCGATACCACCCAGGTGCCGTTCGGTGCAGAGATTGCATTAGGCCAGTGCCTTGCCGCTAAACAGCTAAAAATATAAGCATCGAGGCACTTTTTTTCGCCATCGATTGAAACAACCCGCCACCGGCCTCATCTACAGCGTAAAGCCACCATCAAGCGTCAGCAATTGCCCCGTCACATAACGCGACCCGGTAACGAAAGATAGAATCGCATCGGCAACATCGTCTGGCGTGACCACATGCCCCAGTGGTGTTTGCTCAGAAAAAGCAGCCTTTAATTCATCGTACTGTCCTGCATCACCCCCGCCCCAAGTATTGAATGCCCAGTCACCATCAATTAATCCGGGCAGCACAGCGTTGACACGAATCCCGTCTTTACCCAAGGTTTTAGCCAGCGTTTTCGTGAGGCTATTCATACCCGCCTTGGAGGCGCAATACGCTATCGAACTGCCATTCGCAGTCAGGCTGGCAATACTGGAGGTCATAACCACTGCACCTGAGTCTGCCTCGCGCAAGTAAGGAGCGGCAGCACGTGTCATAAAAAAGGCACCCATGAGATTAACCCCCAAAGCTTGATGCCAGATATCTTCGGTAAGCCCCTCAAGATCATGGTGCGGTACAAACGTTGTGGTGCCAGCATTGTTGATCAATAGGTCGAGCCGTCCAAACTTTTCGATCGTCTCACTGACCATGCGACGACAGTCTTTTTCCTGACTCACGTCGCCCTGCAGCGCTATCCCTTGGACCCCTTCCTGAACAACATGATCAACAACGGCCTCTGCACCGGTTTGTGACGAATTGTAATTAACGGCGACATTGACGCCCAATTTGGCGAGCTTTATCGCTACCGCGGCACCAACACCCGAACTCGCACCGGTTATTAAAGCCGCTTGATTTGAATAAGACATGGTCTCTTACGATCCTTGTGTGCAGTTGACATAGAACTTGGGAGTCTCTGTTCATGCGAGATTTCAGCGTTAGCATCAGTACAAACCATCGACTGACTTTTGAGCCATAATAAACCTCCTGTTAGTAGGCCGCCACAAAGGCACCTCTCACTGCGATCCCCTCTAACGACCCTAGTAGAGATTTCTATGTACTTAATGCGCAGCGGGCTACCAGTTAACCCTACAATGTCTTACCATCCGACGAGACGCTAACGAGTAAGCTTGGAGGCGACTTTAAAAGAATTAACGATCGCCTCACCGAACGGAATACAACACAAGGATGTGTTGAGTAAGCACAATGGTTGCAAACGCTAAAGAACAGTTCTTAACTTTTCTTGCCACCAAAGCTTACTGGCTGGTTTTTGCGGTTCATTTCGCCGTTTTTGGGCTCATGCTGTTGAGATCAGCTAGCAATCAGGCCTATGAATTGCCTTTAGTGACGTGGGCTGTTTGGCTTGTTATTTTCATCGGCACGCCCCTAGTCTACCTCACCGCGATAGGGAAAACGTATCAGTTTAGGGCGTCGTTAACGCAGTGCTTATTGGTTACCAGCCTCGCCTTTGGCCTGTTTAATGCTGGGCTCAATGCCGTCACCTTATTTAATTTGCCGCTGATTGCATTATTGGCCGCGATATTTTTTAGTCCAACGGTAGCTCTTAAACAGCTGGCAACCGCGATAACCGTCTTAATCGGTTTTTTAATCGCCAAACTGCTGGGGTATTTACCCGAAATCACCGACGCTAATTGGGTACTCAACTCAAACTATCGATGGACTTTAAGGACCGCCTACACCGTGCTATTCAGCGGCGTCATCATCTATTTTTTACAAAAATATGTGTTTTTCACCCTTAGTTCCATCGAGGATCTCAAGATCCTTCAGGAGGCCGTAGATCAAGCGCCAGATGCCTTTGTAGTTTGGGATAGAAACGACCGGCTGTTTTTGAGTAACCGGCGCTATCAAAATCTCGACACGCGGCTAAAACCCTTTCTGCGCAGGGGCATTACATTTGAAGACACACTGCGTAAAGGCATTGAAATTGGCATGTATCCCGAAGCTGTGGGCCGGGAGGAGCAATGAGTTGAGCAACGAGTGAGTGCTCATCAATTGGCTGAGTCTAACAAGGTGGTTCGACTAGACGATGGTCGTTGGATGAATGTGGTTGAGTCTCGCACCTCGTCTGGTTATTTAGCAGGGTTTCGCACCGATATTACACCGTTAAGAAATTCACAGGACCTGCTACAAGCGACGTTAGATTCTGTTTCAGAAGCAGTCGTTACCATCTCCCGCGACGGGCGAGTGATCAATGTAAACGCCGCATCGCAAAAACTCTTTGGCTACTCTATATCAGAGCTACAAGGTCGGCGAGTTCTTGATATTGCCCCAGAAACACAAACGCTGGATATGAGTCAGCGTGTAATGAGTGATCAAACCGGCTCAGAAATTGGAACCTATTCCAATCAAATCGATACAACACTGACGCGTAAAAATGGTGATACGTTTACCGCGAGAGTTGATGTTCGCGACGTTGAAATTAATGGGCAGCAGGTATTTGTCACCTTTATAAACGATCTAACTCGTCAAAAGAAATTTGAAAGCACCGTACAAGCGCTCGGTTCTGCCGTAGAACAATTGGCTGCAGGTATCGTTCTACTTAATCATCAGTCCGAAATAACTTATAGCAATGCGTATTTTTCAAAATTACTCGATTTATCTTCAAATGTTGCTATTGAGGGATTGTTAGCTGACGACCTGTTTAAAGAAATGTCAGCGCAGATCGCGAGAATTGACGCTAGCGGTTCTGAGACTATCCAGACACAACTGCTCAAGTTTTACCAAAGCATGTCAGCGCCTATTGTCATGCATACCTTGCATGAGCAACGCTTAACCCTACGCGTGCAGGCCCTCGAGGGTGGCAACACCATTCTAACGCTCACTGACATCACCCAAGAACACGACCAACAACGTCAGCTCGAACAAACCAACAAGCTCGCCACGCTTGGGGAGATGGCTGCCGGCATTGCCCATGAGCTTAATCAGCCTCTTAACGCCATAAAGCTCACTGCGACAAATCTGATGCTGCAATACCAGCGTGATAAATCCAAAGCAGAGAAAAATGCGTTGGTAAAGCTGGAGCAAATCAATACTCAAATTGATCGCGCCTCTGTTATTACGGACCACATGCGAAAATCTGCGCGACTGGCAAATGAAGAGCAAGCCGAGGCTGATATCGCCTCAGTTGTCAGTGACACTTACTTACTCGTTGAGTCCAGTCTCAGGCTTGAAAGCATTGAATTCCGGACAGAGATCGAAGCATCAATGACGCCGTGCAAGCTTCACCCTATCCGCCTTGAGCAAGTGCTGCTGAACCTCATCTCCAATGCTAGGGATGCTTTTAAAAGCTCTCAAGATCGCAACGGTGTCGACTGGATATTGATCAGCGCTCGCCAAAACACTGCCCATAGCATTCAGATTACAGTCGCAGATTCCGCCGGCGGCATCCCAGACCACCATATCCAGCGAATTTTCGATCCCTTTTTCACCACAAAAGAGGTCGGAAAAGGGACCGGCTTGGGCCTATCCATTTCGTACTCAATCATTAAGGATTCAGGCGGCAAGTTGTCGGTGAAAAACTCCAAAGATGGAGCAGTATTCACGCTTACGCTGCCAGCTTAATACCTAAGCGAATTGTCGAGAGCCCATTTTGGCGATTAGAGGCGACGTTTCCTCTACTGAATACTCTCGATCTAAAATTGAACTCACAAAGCGCCACTGACTTTTTGTTGCTTCCGGGGTCAATGTCACTTTTGACCATCCACGACGCTGCGTGTCAAGCGCGACCAACTCGGGGCTGCTATCACGCAGTAGCTGTGACAGTTGCTCGGGCGGCAGTGGGAAGTAACTCTCCAGTCCCGGACTGGTAACACCCGGACATCCGATCTCTACGCCTACCGAACGCCCCGCCTCTGTCTGCAGATTGAAGGCCCAACCGTTGTGCGTATCGCCCGCGACAACCACCGGATTATTAGCCAGCTCTAACAACAGCTGATAAACCCGCTCGCGATCTGCGGGATAACCATCCCAGGCATCGAGATTCATGGGTAAACCATAGGCACCTAACTGCAGCATCCCCAGCACATAGCTCCGTACCTCTTCTGGTAGGTTTAGTGTGGCTAGCTGCTCTTGTGTCATTTGAGGAATATTTATTTTTCCCATCAACACTTGCTGCCCTAAAAACTGCCAGGGCGCCCCACGATCTTTACTCGCAGCCAATTGGTTAGCCAGCCAGTGCAGTTGGTCTTCACCCAACAAACTTCGCTTGGGATCAGAAAGTAACGTTTCCTGAAAAACTTGAGGCGGCCGCTTAGCGTCAATGAGGTCGCGCTTGTAATCTAGCTGCTCATCACGCCCCACGAGTCGTGTATCTAGCATGATAATGTCGGCTAAGTCGCCGACTTGGAAAGACCGGTAAATGGGCCCTTGATCGGTCTGCGCAGGCGTTCGAATAGGCATCCACTCGTGGTATGCCTTTCGGGCCATCTGCATTCGAACGTAAAAATCGCCCTCGCCTTCATCTTCATTATGATTTTGAGCACCATCGCGCCAGGTATTGTTCGCCAGCTCATGATCGTCCCAAACACAAATCCAAGGGTGGGCCCCATGGGCGGCCTGCAAATCGACATCGGTGCGATATAAACCATAACGCTGGCGGTAATCTTCTAAAGCCAATATTTCATGCTCAGGAACCACGGCCCTTCCCAGAGAATCAACAACATAGGGATTGGCATACACCCCTTGTGCGTATTCATAAATGTAATCGCCAAGGTGCATCACCAGATCAACATCTGCCTCGGCAATATCCTTGTACGCGTTGAAATACCCCTGGGGATAATTGGAGCATGAGCAAACCGCCACGCTAAACGCCTCCACCGAACCAACAGGCATCGTACGAGTGCGCCCTACTGCAGAGGTCACCCCATTAAAAATAAACCGGAACCAGTAGCCTTTGCCCGGTTTCAACCCTGTGGCATCGACCTTAACCGTGTAATCCCGCTCAGGACCTGTTGCCGTTTCACCCCTCGCCACAATGCGGTCAAACTGCCGATCTTCTGCGACCTCCCATGTCCCGGCCAAGGTCTTCGCCGCTCCATCACCGGGTAGCACTCGCGTCCACAAAATCACACGGTCACTCAATGGGTCGCCACTGGCGATCCCGTGGGTGAAGTAGGCCGGTGCAGCGGCTACAACCTCAAAGCCCCGCAGGGAGGCCAAGCCTAGGGTAAGCCCCATGCCCTGTATTACGCGTCGTCGATTAATGTGTGACGTCTCGAACATGGTTTTAATCCTCACATATCTGCAGTTAAAACAGCGCGGTAAATGCCAAGCCACGCCACTAAAAAGCCTCACCCGGCCTGATTGATAAATTCAGTCGAATAAATGGGCTACGGGAAATATCAAACTCAGGTCCTTCAAGTTCAGTACCGTCGTCAAATTGCAGCGCTCGTAACCCTCCAACACCAGCACTTAAAGACGCCCACAAGCTTCCCTTAATGCGATGATTGAAATCGATGCCAAAATCAAACGCATTGATATCTCTGCTAGCGGTGCTCTCATTGGCATCAATCGCCCCTGTCTCTTATACACATCTGACGCTGCCGACGATATGCAGTGTGTAGAT
>OJDG01000349.1_pt1 | contig 12172 bp, 12 predicted proteins | sample 1592411 | NCBI WGS metagenome assembly OJDG01 (sample SAMN05416759, study PRJEB24817) | seawater metagenome | isolation source: Sea water | place: Canada:Atlantic | collected 2013-07 | reverse complement strand
CTGCATATCGTCGGCAGCGTCAGATGTGTATAAGAGACAGGCGCTTCAGATACGGCGTAGCCATAAGCAGTACGACGCCAGCAATGACCCCGGCCCATAACAGCTGGTCAAATAATGTGATGAAGCCCTCGGAATCAGAGACCATAGTGCCTAGGAGTGCGGCGACATACCCTGAGTAGGCAGAGGCAAGAAACCACGCGCCCATCATGACGCCGACGACGCCTGGCACTGACAGTTTGGTCACCGCCGATAAGCCCACTGGGCTGAGGCATAGCTCGCCGGTTGTGTGCAGTAGGTAGGCGAGAATCAGCCACCAAGCCGAGATTAGTCCGGCCTCATTGGGAAACTGTGCGCCGTAGGCTAGGGCACCAAACCCTAGGCCCGCCTGAAGAATGCCTAGTCCAAACTTGACCGGTGTGCTGGGCTCCATGTTTCGACGGCCCAACCAGGTCCAAAGCAGCGCAAAAGCGGGTGCCAGCGTAAAGATGAAAAACGAATTGGCGGCGCCAAACTGAGACGCTGTTAGTGATACTCCCAGCAGTGATTTGTCCGTGTCACGGTCTGCAAACAGTGTCATAGACCCGGCGCCTTGTTCAAAGAGTGCCCAGAAAAAAACCGTCGAGACAATGAGGACGACTAATGCCAGCATGCGATCGCGCTGTATTCGATCGCAGCGGGCGAAGATATACCAGCCAAGACCCGCCAAGGTCGCCAGGGACACGACATTGAGGAGTGTGCCTACGACTGCAGTTGCCTGAACGGTTTGCCAGATTACAACGACACCCGCTAAGCCGCTCAGATAGATGAGATGGTCAAGGCGAATAGGGCCCCGTTTTTCGCTCAAGGCAAACGTCGATGGCGCTTCACCATGTCCCTCTAACAGCGGCTGCCCCCAAATAAAGAGAACCAGTCCCAAGGCCATACCAATACCTGCTGCGCCGAAGCCATAGGCCCAGCCGTAGACCTCACCTAACCAGCCACACAGTAAGGTGGCGGCGAACGCACCAATGTTGATGCCCATGTAAAAGATGGTAAAGCCCGCATCTCGTCGGGGGTCGTCTTCCTTATAGAGCTTACCGACGACTGTTGAGATGTTTGGCTTAAGAAATCCCACGCCCATAATGATCAGAGCGAGGGAGAGGTAAAAAACCTGCAGGGCCCCGTCATCTCTGACGACGCTACCCTCGAGCATTCTTGCTTGTTCGCCTTCAAATGCCATGCCTAGATGGCCCGCAACAAGTAGCAGGCCCCCATAGACAACCGCGCGTCGCATACCTAAATAGCGGTCTGCGATTAGGCCGCCCACCAGCGGCATGGCATAGACCAGCGCGGTATAGCTCCCCAATACCGCCAAGCCGGCTGCATCGTCAAAGAGGTGATACTTGGTGAGATAAAGCAGCAGCAGGTACTTCATGCCATAGAAGGAAAAGCGCTCCCAGAGCTCGGTACCAAAACAAATGTATAAGCCGGCAGGGTGACCCATGAATTCTCGGCCGTGTTGTGAGGGGCTGTGTGTTGTCGTCGTCATAGGGTCGTGGGTTCCTGTTGGCAATCGTTTAGAGGGGTTTATGCCGCTTTTGAAATTTCTGGTTCGATGGTCTCTAAAGCGCGATCCATGTCATCAAAGTCTTTTATGCGCTTAACCGCAGCAAACAAAGCGCCAGCTTGAGGGAAATAGTGCTTCAGGTATACCAGCCATTGCTTGAGCGGATTACAAGCGTGTCGGGGTTCGTAGGCATTAGCATTGCTTCGGAGATAAATTTGCAGCAGCGGAAACACTTCAGTCCAGGTCATAGCTGGTGTATCGATGCCCTGCCAAGTATCACGGACAGCGCGAGCGAGATCCGGGCGACACAGTGCGCCCCGCGCCAACATAAAGTGCTCACAGTGGCTAACCTGGCCGCAGCGCACAACATCCCCGGGTGACCAGAGCTCGCCGTTAGCGATAATGGGTATCGCCGATTCCTTGGCGATTTGAGCGAGTCGTGCCCAGTGCGCTGGTGGGCGATAGCCCTGACGGCGCGTCTTGGCATGGATCGTGAGTTCGGAAATGCCGCCGGTTACTGCAGCATTCACAATCGCTTCAAATTGTCCGTCATCTTCAAATCCCAATCTGATTTTAGCCGTAACAGGAACCTCGGGCGCCACAGCATCGCGAACCTCCGAGCAGACGGCATGCAATAAATCGGGTGTTTTGAGTAGGACCGCACCGCCGTGAGATTTATTGACGGTCTTGGCCGGGCACCCAAAATTAAGATCGATGCCCGGTGCCCCCAATCCCTCGGCGACCTGTGCGTTTCGGGCCATGAGATCGGGGTTACTGCCCAGCAACTGCACAAATACGGGAGTGCCGGTGGGGGTGCGACCGTTGGACAACAGCTCAGGGCAGAGTCGATAAAAGACTCTGGGTGGCAGCACGGTTTGAGAAATGCGCACAAACTCTGTGACACATCGGTCGTAGCCGCCTATTTTCGTGAGGAGATCGCGCATGACGCTATCGACCACACCTTCCATGGGTGCGAGCACCAAACGGTGGCCTGTTGGGGGATGCTTGATCGTCTGAGAATTTATCATCGCGACGCAAGCATACATGACCCGTTAATAGAGTCCTATGTTGGCATGGCGTGCAGGGCCTCCCTTTTGTAGACTAGGGGAATACTCAGGCAGCCATGACGGTAGGTGTCCATGAATCCCAATTACCTCGACTTTGAACAACCCATTGCTGAGCTTGAGGGCAAGATTGAGGAGCTCAGCAATGTAGGCTCCGATGCGGATCTTAATTTAGCGGACGAAATCGATCGGCTGCGCGAAAAAAGTACGGGGCTCACTGAGAAAATTTATGCAGATCTCAGCCCTTGGGACATTGTTCGTGTTGCCCGACATCCATTGCGGCCCTACACCTTGGATTATATCGACCATGTTTTCACCGAGTTTGATGAATTACACGGTGATCGACACTTTGGTGATGACAAAGCGATTGTGGGGGGCGTAGCTCGCCTCGATGACCGTCCTGTAATGGTTATTGGGCAAGAGAAAGGGCGCACGGTGAAGGACAAGGTCTACCGAAACTTTGGTATGCCTAAACCCGAGGGTTATCGAAAGGCGTTACGCCTCATGGAAATGGCGGAACGTTTCAAAATGCCGGTTATCACCCTAATCGACACCCCTGGGGCCTACCCCGGTATTGACTCAGAAGAGCGCGGCATATCTGAAGCTATTGCGCAGAACCTGGCGGTTATGTCTCGTCTACGTACGCCGATTGTATGTACGGTTATTGGCGAGGGGTCTTCTGGCGGGGCGCTGGGTATCGGAGTTGGAGACCATCTTGCGATGCTGCAGTACGCCACCTACTTCGTCATCTCCCCAGAAGGGTGTGCCAATATCATTTGGAAGAGCAGTGAGTTTGCACCCCAAGCCGCCTCTGCCATGGGCGTAACGTCATCGACACTTGAAGACTTAGGTATTGTGGACGCAACCATTCGAGAGCCCTTGGGGGGCGCCCATCGAGACCCCGTGGAGATGGCAAGTCGTGTTAAAGCGCACTTGGTAGAGCAGGTAGATCGGCTTTGCGCGATAGAGACCGACGTCATGCTGGAGGCGCGTTATCAGCGGCTTATGTCCTACGGTAACTGACCTGACCAATAACGCCCTATTTAATGAACTAACCCCTGAGTTTGAGCAGGATCAGCTGGCGAGCGCTTGGGTGGTGGGCTTGAGTGGGGGCTGTGACAGTGTCGCGCTGCTTCATTTGGCTAGTTTTTGGCGTGATCGTGGCGGGCCGGCCTTGCGAGCTGTACATGTGCACCATGGTCTTTCTTCGGAAGCTGATGATTGGGTAAAGCTCTGCGAGGGGGTGTGTCAGCAGTTAGCCGTTAATTTGTCGGTCTATCGGGTGCCTCCGGTGACTGATCAGGGAAAGGGTGTTGAGGCTGCCGCTAGAACCGCGCGCTATGGTGTTTACCGGGAAGAGTTACAGCCTAATGAAGTGCTATTACTGGCCCATCATGCCGATGATCAGGTCGAGACAGTGCTACAGCGTTTATTGCGCGGAACCGGCCCCAAAGGGCTCGCTGGCATGCCCAGGCGGCGGGAATTAGGGCAAGGGTATTTATCCCGACCTTTACTTGGGGTGGCGCGCTCAGTGATCAAAAGCTGGGCGGATAACCATGCGCTCTCCTATGTAATTGACCCCAGTAATCATGATGATCGCTTCGACAGGGGTTTTTTGAGGAAGGAAATTTTGCCCAAACTGGGCCAGCGATGGCCGGGTTACCGGGAGTCCTTTCGCCGAGTTACTGAGCTTCAATCCGATATGCTGCGGCAGCAAAATGAGCAGCCTTTGACCATAACTGAGAATGCCATGGGTGAGCCTGCGCTCGCTTATGATCCCAATAACAGCGCAAAGGATAGTCGGCGGATGTTGGCGTCTTCAATACACCGCTGGCTCTCTGAGCGCGTGCTTGCCGTTCCCAGCGCTGTGCGGCTGACTGAGTTTGTTCGTCAGTGTTTTGAGGCCCGCCCCGATCGCTGCCCTGAACTGGATGTTGGGCAGGGCATGTTGCGAGCATGGCGCGGGCTGATTTGCTTGACCCCGCACTTTGCCGAACAGGCCCTGCTGCCGTCGGTGGTGGTCGCCGGTGAGTGCCATGAGGGCGCTTGGGGGAAGTTAAGTTGGGGCCTTGCACCGGGCGGCACCGGTTTTTTGAAGGGAGAGCCGGTCACGGTGCGATATCGTGTGGCAGGAGAGCGCTTTAAGTTGGGCGACGAGTCGTCTCGAGATTTTAAAACGTTGTGCCAGAATCACGGCATTCCGCCCTGGTGGCGGCCGAGATTGCCCATTTTCTCCCATGGAAAGACGCCAGCCTACATGGCTATTATAGGTCCGTTAGGGCCGGTAGAGGCAGCTCCGGCAGATAACCCCCAGCGGCTTGTGCCACAGTGGCAGCCGATTAAATCTTCACCTTAGAATTGAGTGCATCGTCCCTAGATGCTAAACTAATTTCCCATCTGAGTTCAGGTGACTTGGCCCCCTAGGGCACGGGCACCCGCGGCTTTAACCTCTTGGGGTTCGTCCCTGCAACGGTGGTCGGCATGACGCGTTATGTGTTCGTTACAGGTGGGGTAGTTTCTTCCCTTGGCAAAGGTATTGCTGCGGCGTCCCTCGCTGCGGTTTTAGAGGCGCGGGGCCTGAAAGTTACGCTTCTCAAATTAGATCCCTATATCAATCTGGACCCCGGAACCATGAGTCCCTTCCAGCATGGTGAGGTTTTCGTAACCGATGACGGTGCCGAAACGGATTTGGACTTAGGTCACTACGAGCGCTTCACCCGAACAACCATGACCAAGCGCAATAATTTCACCACGGGACGTGTCTACGACGCCGTGCTCCGCAAAGAGCGCCGGGGTGATTATTTGGGTGGTACGGTACAAGTCATTCCCCACGTCACCGATGAGATCAAGCGCCGGGTCATTGACGGTGCTGAAGGCGCCGATGTGGCGGTCGTTGAAGTCGGTGGCACTGCGGGCGACATCGAAAGCCAGCCTTTTCTCGAGGCGGTTCGACAACTTAAACTGGAGCTGGGTGCCACCCATGCACTGCTCATGCACCTGACATTAATACCTTACATTGCGACAGCAGGAGAAATTAAGACCAAGCCCACGCAACACTCGGTCAAGGAACTTCGATCGATTGGCCTTCAGCCCGACGTTCTGCTTTGCCGATGTGCTGTCGATGTTGATGAGGGCGCGCGCCGCAAAATCTCTTTGTTCACCAATGTGGAATTTCGAGCGGTAATCCCGCTGCTAGACGCCGACTCTATTTATAAAATACCCGGAAACCTGAGTGCGAATGGCCTCGATGATTTTGTACTTGATCAGTTTCAGCTAGAGAGCCCTGTTGCTGATTTGTCAGAGTGGGATGAAGTCGTTGCCAGGGAATTCAGTGAGACGCGTGGCACCGTTAAGGTGGGTATGGTGGGTAAGTACGTTGATTTGGCCGATGCTTATAAATCCTTGAACGAGGCCCTCGATCATGCCGGGCTGCAAACTTTGGCCAAAGTAGATATTCACTATATTGATGCTGAAGATATTGAGTCAGAGGGTGTCGCGCGGTTAAAAAATCTTGATGCGATTTTGGTGCCGGGTGGCTTTGGCGACAGGGGGATCAATGGCAAAATTGAAGCTGTCAGATACGCCCGAGAAAATAATATTCCCTTTTTGGGCATTTGTTTGGGTATGCACATGGCCATGATTGAGTACGCCCGGCATATTTGTGGCCTCACAGGGGCGCATTCATCGGAAATGGAGCCTAAGACGCCTCATCCCGTTGTCGCGTTAATCACCGAATGGCAGGATGCCGATGGAAGTTTGGAGCGACGGGACGAGCAGTCTGATTTGGGCGGCACGATGCGTTTGGGCGCGCAAACTTGCCACCTCGTCGAGGGCAGTCTTGCACATGAAGTCTATGGTGCATCGGAAATCCGAGAACGGCATCGGCACCGCTATGAGATTAACAACAATTATGTTGCTCAGATTGAGGCGGCGGGCCTTCGCGTCGGGGGTTGGTCAAAAGACCGCGAGCTGGTTGAGATGGTCGAGCTGCCCTCTCATCCTTGGTTTTTGGCGTGCCAGTTTCACCCTGAATTTACGTCAAGACCTCGGGGAGGACACCCTCTGTTTACCAGTTATATCGAGGCAGCATTGCGACACACTCAAGGGCAGTCAGCGTCGAAGGCGGTGGACTGATCCATGCTCGACGCCCAGCCCACTATTTCTGTTGGTGACATTCACTTTGGCAACCATTTGCCTTTTGTACTGATCGGCGGCATCAACGTACTGGAAAGCGAACAATTTGCTGTCGATGTCGCAGGGCACTATCAAGAGGTCTGTCAGCGCTTATCGATTCCCCTGGTTTTTAAAGCGTCCTATGACAAAGCGAACCGTTCCTCGGTGAATTCCTATCGAGGGCCAGGTTTGGAGCTGGGGCTCAGGCAGTTGAGTACGGTAAAAAGCACGTTAGGGGTTGCTGTCTTGACCGATGTGCACACTCCAGCAGAGGCAGGGGAGGCCGCCGAGGTTTGTGACATTATTCAACTCCCTGCATTTTTGGCGCGACAAACCGATCTTATTCAGGCCATGGCGAATACGGGTGCGGTGGTAAATATTAAAAAGCCCCAGTTTTTAAGCCCAGAACAAATGACCCACATCGTCGATAAGTTTCGCGAGTGTGGCAATGATCAGCTATTGCTGTGTGAACGTGGCAGTAATTTTGGCTACGACAATTTAGTGGTCGATATGCTCGGCTTTGGTGTGATGCAACGCGTGACGGGTGGTTTGCCGCTTATCTTTGACGTCACCCACGCCTTGCAGCGTCGAGATCCGGGCCAAAGTGCTTCGGGTGGCCGAAGGCAACAGGTACTGTCATTGGCACGATCGGGAATGGCTATAGGGCTCGCCGGTTTATTTTTAGAAGCCCATCCTGAACCCGATAAAGCCTTGTGCGATGGCCCCAGCGCTCTGCCGTTAAAACTGCTTGAGCCTTTTCTGGAGCAGGTTAAGGCTGTCGACACAATGGCAAAATCTTTACCTCATCTCACCATCGACTAAACACAACACAACTGGAGAACCCTTAGTGAACGAGATCGTCGACGTACGCGCTTTTGAAGTATTGGATTCACGGGGTAATCCCACGGTAATGGCGGAAGTCACCCTCGACAATGATGCGGTTGGTGTCGCCTGTGCCCCCTCCGGAGCCAGCACCGGCAGTCGAGAGGCGCTGGAATTACGCGACAATGATCCGAGTCGGTATCTTGGCAAGGGTGTTTTGAAAGCGGTGGGTAATATTAATGGGCCCATTCGCGATCTGTTGCTGGGCCACGATGTTTGCGATCAACAGGGTATTGATCAGCGCATGATTGAGGCCGATGGCACTGAGAATAAGGGCGAATTTGGCGCTAACGCCATTCTTGCTGTTTCCTTGGCTGCAGCGAAAGTGGCGGCATCGGCGAGGGGCATTCCCCTGTACCAACACATCGCCAATTTAGCCGGTAATGAGCAAATGACGATGCCGGTACCCATGATGAATATTCTTAACGGCGGTGAGCACGCTGATAACAATGTCGACATACAGGAGTTTATGATTCAACCCGTGTCAGCGACCACCTTCTCTGATGCTTTGCGCATGGGTGCAGAGATTTTTCATCACCTGAAAAAAGTGTTGTCTTCTCGAGGGCTCGCAACGGCCGTTGGCGATGAAGGCGGCTTTGCCCCTAACTTGCCATCCAATGCGGCAGCTCTCGATATTATTGCCGAGGCTGTCGAAGTCGCAGGGTACAAACTCGACTCAGACATCACTCTGGCCCTTGATTGCGCGGCCTCCGAATTTTACAAAGATGGGCGCTACAACCTTCAAGGTGAGGGGCGACAGTTCAACAGCAGCGAATTTGCCGATTACCTGGGCGACTTGTGCAACCAGCACCCGATTATTTCGATTGAAGACGGACTCGACGAATCAGATTGGGAGGGTTGGGCCACGCTCACGCAAAAACTGGGAGATCGTATTCAGTTGGTCGGCGATGATCTTTTTGTGACGAATACAAAAATATTGGAACGCGGTATTCGAGAAAAGATTGGTAATTCAATTTTGATTAAATTTAATCAGATAGGGTCTTTGTCTGAAACCTTGGACGCCATCGCCATGGCTCGTAATGCAGGTTACACGGCGGTCATCTCTCACCGTTCGGGAGAAACCGAAGATGCCACCATTGCCGACCTGGCAGTGGGTACCGGTGCGGGACAAATAAAAACGGGCTCGCTGTGCCGGTCAGATCGTGTTGCTAAGTACAATCGTCTGTTGCGGATTGAGGCTGCTTTGGGTTTGACCGCGCCTTACCGTGGACGCGATGAGTTTGTTCTAAGCTGATGGGCCTGCGTATTTTGGCCGCCGTGCTCTTGAGCCTAATGGTGTTTCTCCAGTACCGGCTTTGGTTCGGTGATGGCGGTATTGCTGAAGGCGTGCGGCTGCAGGAAAAAATAGTGGTAGAAGAGGCGCGAAATGCAGAGCTCAAGGCTCGCAATGATCGCTTGGCGCATCAGGTTTTAGAGCTTCAAAATGGTCATATGGCGGTGGAGCAGCACGCGCGAGAGGAGTTGGGCTTGGTCAAAGAAGGTGAAGACTACTACCAATTCGTAGAGCCGTCGGAGCCGGTGTCTCAGCAACCATGAGTAGTTTATGGGCCGTGGTTCCTGCGGCTGGATCGGGCCAGCGTATGGCTGCAGAGGTGCCCAAGCAATACCTCCGTATTGCGGGCACGACCCTACTGGAATATGCGCTGCGCGCGCTGCTGGCTTGTCCTGACGTTCGCGGCGTAGTGGTGGTTGTGGATCCTACCGATCGGCGCGCAGATGAAATTTTGAGTCTCAGTGATCCGAGAGTTACCCGGGCGCCCGGCGGAGCAGAGCGGGCTGATTCGGTACTGTCGGGGCTACGGAGTCTTGCCGGCATAGCCGCACAGGACGACTGGGTGCTGGTGCACGATGCGGCAAGGCCCTGTTTGCCCCTAATAGATTTACAGCGGTTTGTAGACACCATCAAAGCCGGTGGGGTCGGGGGACTCTTGGCCCAGCGGGTCAGTGATACCATTAAGCGTGTCACGAAAAACCAGCGGGTTGAAGAAACCCTCGACCGAGAAAGTTTGTGGCGCGCTCAGACACCTCAAATGTTTCGGTGGTCTGAGCTGTCTTCCGCCCTGGAACAGGCGCTAGACAAAGGGGTTGCGGTGACTGACGAGGCGAGCGCAATGGAGCAAGCGGGATATGATGTACAAATTGTTGAAGGTCCTGCCTGCAACTTGAAGGTAACGGTACCTGATGATCTAAGGGTCGCGGAATATTATCTAAAAACCTGGGCGGTGAAGCGAACATGATGCGTATCGGACATGGTTTTGACGTCCATGCTTTTGGTTCTGGTGACCATGTCATGTTGGGTGGTGAGAAAATTGCTCACAGCGCGGGCCTGGTGGCTCACTCTGATGGCGATGTTGTGCTACACGCGCTTTGCGATGCGCTTTTGGGTGCGGCTGGATTAGGCGATATTGGCGTGCATTTTCCCGATACCGATGCGACCTATGCTGACGCAGACAGTCGCGTATTGCTGCGGCAGGTGGTAACTCTGTTGCAGTCGCATCAATGGCAGGCCGTTAATGTCGACATCACAATCATTGCACAGAATCCCAAGTTAGCACCCCACACTGAAGCCATGCGTGCCCACATGGCCAGTGATCTTGGTATTAAACATCAGGCCGTTAACGTGAAAGCAACGACAACAGAGCGATTGGGCTACATTGGCCGAGAAGAGGGTATTGCCTGTCATGCGGTTACCCTGTTGATGGCACAGGTCGGCGCAGAGGCCTGAAAGATGGATCGCGATGGTATAGGAATGACATCTATGCGCACGCGCCAGAGACTGGTGCAGCGCTTATCTGAGCAGGGAATTACATCGACGGAAGTTCTTGAGGCTGTCCGTTCGACGCCGCGACATCTGTTTGTTGACGAAGCTCTTGCCCATCGCGCTTACGAAGATACAGCGCTGCCGATAGGCTGGAACCAAACACTGTCACAACCCTATATCGTGGCTAAAATGACAGAGCTTGCATTGGCTAACGGTACCCCCGGTAAAGTGCTGGAAATTGGCAGTGGCTCCGGTTATCAAACCGCCATATTGGCGCAAGTATCGGGAGAGGTTTTTGCGATGGAGCGCCTTAAAGGTCTTTTGGATCGATCGCGAAAACGGTTTAGAGAATTGCGCCTGCGTAATGTTCAATGCCGGTTGGGTGATGGTCTTGTGGGCTGGCCAGACAAGGGTCCTTTCCACGTAATTTTGTCGGCAGCGGCACCCGAACAGGTGCCGCCCGCATTGCTTGAACAGCTGGTTATAGGGGGCCGATTGGTGATGCCCGTTGGTAATCATGAGCAGGATTTGATCGTGGTGCATGCCACGCCTTCGGGCTTTGAAACCGAAGTTATAGAGCCGGTTAACTTTGTGCCTATGTTGCCGGGAGTCGAGCGATAATGGCCATCTCCAGCGTAGGTATTTTTCTGCGAGGTGCCGCCATGGGGACGGCCGATCTAGTCCCGGGCGTTTCAGGGGGAACCGTTGCGTTAATTACCGGAATTTATCCGCGACTTTTGGCTGCCGTGACTGCGACAGATGCGGCTGCTGTTCGCCTGTTGTTAAAAGGGCAGTGGCTGGGATTATGGCGGCACGTAGATGGCGCTTTTTTGCTACCGCTCATGCTAGGTATTGGTTCGGCTATTTTTGCTTTGGCGAGTAATCTCAAACTCTTACTCGAGACTCAGCCTCTTTTGGTTTGGTCGTTTTTCTGTGGCTTGGTGCTACTGTCGAGCTTGGCCCTGATTCGCACCGAAATGACCAAACTGACGCCAATGGTCGGCCTCATGTTTTTAATTGGCGTGGTCATTATGTTGACCCTAGGCTTGGGTACTGGGATCAGTTTTCCGCAGCATCTTGGCGGCTTTTTTGTTGCGGGACTGCTGGGAATTTGCGCAATGATTTTGCCGGGCATTTCCGGCAGCTTTATTTTACTTTTGCTCGGAATGTACGGGCCAATTATCACGGCAGTTGCCGATCGAGAGTTGCTGCCCTTACTGGTTTTTGCAGTAGGTTGCGCTGTGGGATTATTAACGTTCAGTCGATTTTTGACGTTTGTATTGGCTCGCGCACGGGTCGCTACGCTGGCACTTCTGGTGGGTTTTTTGCTGGGCTCGCTCGTTATTTTATGGCCTTGGCAGCAAGTGTTACAGACGACTATCGACCGAGAGGGACAAGCCCGCCCCATTCAGACAGTACCGATCACCCCTGCCCATTACCAGACGATCTCAGGGGATAGTCAATGGCTAGGCTGTCTACTGAGTGCGTTATTGGGTGCGGGTGTGGTTATTTCTCTGCAGGGGCTGGCGGGTCGCTCAGCAAATGTCAGAGATGTGGATGCGCCTTAAAAACCTGCGCATGCCATGGGTGGTGTTACTCCTCCTCACCCCTGCCTTACTGGTGGGTTGTGCCGACAATCCTCCGGCACCCATCGAAACGCGACAGGGCGTTGCACTTAATCTGTCTCTTATACACATCTCCGAGCCCACGAGACCTCTCTACATC
>OJDG01000345.1_pt1 | contig 12204 bp, 9 predicted proteins | sample 1592411 | NCBI WGS metagenome assembly OJDG01 (sample SAMN05416759, study PRJEB24817) | seawater metagenome | isolation source: Sea water | place: Canada:Atlantic | collected 2013-07 | reverse complement strand
TATCTCAGTAAGAGTTGAACTTGGATCGAATTCGACACTTGTAACATGTGATAAGCGGAAAGCACCTTCTCCAAAAGTAGACACACTCTTAGGAATATTGATAGAGAATCCACTCACATCTGATAACTCCTGAGTATAATTACTAGTACTAATACTATCACTAAGCTTAAATGCGTCAGTGTCAATAGTATTCAAGCTTCCATCACTTGCTAGTATGACAGATGATAAGTCACGTAATCCTGTACCAAAGTTGCTTGGTATGCTATTGAGATTACAGCTACTGTCAAATACAATAGTATTCAAACTAGAACTACCAAATGGCTGTTTGCCTAAGTAAGTCACATTCTTTGGAATAGTCAATTCACCAGATAAATGAGAAAATGCTTTGTCGCCGATAGATTCAAGTTTTGAATCTTCAAGGGTAAGAGTCAAACTTGTGAGATTGGTACATCCAATAAATGCTTCATTACTAATAGTAACAACACTTGATGGTATTGTTACACTTGAAATGTCAGTATTAGCAAATGATTTGCTCCCGATATATGTTAATGTACTATCGTTTTCGAAAGTTAATAAGGTTAACATAGCACTATCTTCAAACAATGAATCTATAACCGTAGTAACATCATTCGGTATTTCTATGGAGATTATATGTTTATTCTTCAAGAAGTTATCATCTGCACCGAGACTAATAATGCTATTACTATTTACGTTGGTGTTTCCATACATGATAACTTTGTAGTCAGTACTATCACCGTCACGTTGTAACAAAGCAGATCTATTTGAAATGTATTGTAATGTGCTTATATTTGTTTGAAGTCCAATAAGATTACCAATTGTAGTTCCTTGTGTAGTGAAATCATTTTTGATACTCGAAATCATATTTTCTTTTGCTTCAGAATAAGTTGTATTACTGTTAATAATTACATTGACTATAACTGAGGTACTATCTGCTGCTACAATAATATTAATAAAATTTTCAGATAAATCATATTGATTACTATACAAAGATTTGATTGATTTGCTAAATTTATCTTCATCACTTAATCTGATATCAACAAAACTAATATCACTATAACGATAACACGCACGCAATAAACGATTTGAATCAGAATCTAAAATTAATTCATTTGAAGTATAAATAATATATGGTTTAAACGCGTCAAAAGATAACTCACTTTCAGTATTCTGGTTGGAATCATAGAATTTTGTCCATGAATTGATACTATCCAATGAATACAATATGTGATCATCATCTTCATTATAGGATAAATCCGTGTTCAAATTGTATGCTGATGTAATATTGGAGGCAAATAAAACACCGTTATTACTTTGATCACTATTTGGTGTCAATTCATAAATGAAAGGGTATATTTCTCTACTAGTATTAGAATCACTTGATGCGACAGTAAAAACAAAATAGTTATTATTAGATAGATCTGAATCATCAAAATCAGTTATTTCAGACGTGTCACCATTATTGTTATTACTTACATCTGCTAAAATATCATCAACAGCTACTAAATAGGTGTGTCCAACTTCAAAAGTACCTTTAAATTTAATTTCAATACTATCATTTACTCTTATATTAGGTGTGTTTGTAAGATACATATTATTATCTTTAACTGGTTCAACGTCTAAGTTATATACTAGTCGATTATTTCCTCCATATTTATTGGATATTAACTCAATATCATAATTTTTATATCCAACAGGGTAATATATTGTTCTGTTTAATGTATTTGGATCATTATAATATAATGGTGTAGTAGATGATATATTATCTACATTACGTGCTTTTGTAATATCTGTGGTGACTTCCAAAATAGGATGCCAATCTTTGCTACTATATCCGATTGATGTATTTTCTGTTGTACCACTTATATCAAATACGAATGTAACAATTTGGGTTGTAGCATCATAATTAGATGTTGGTAATACTCGAATATCAACACTCATATATATATTATACGATGTTTTTGTTTTTACTTTTATGTATAATTAAAATATCCAACGGATAAGTTTCATCAAATAATGTATTTTTATAAAATCTTACTTCATTTTCGTGAAGAATTCGTTCAAGAATTTTTGTATTTGTATCACCATTAAGCAAATCATTTGATTTATGTACAAAAATCCATAATTCCCCTTTAATTTGTAATATGTCCATACAAGATTGAATAAACTCGAAATCGATTATAGAGTCATAATCATTAATTAATATAACATCAAATTCATATAATGAATTAAATATATAATCGTGACCAAAATTATTATTTGTTTTGAAAATCATTTTATTTGGAAAAAAAGATTCCAATTGGTTATGTTCATGTATAGTGAAATCATGAATATAAATATTCTTTATATTTTCACGTCTATTTAAAGGAATATTTCTAATGTACTTCATTTTTTGTTTAGAAAGTTCTTGTAAACACGTAATTTTATTCATATTATTTGTAAATATTTATTATTTTGTATTAATTATATTCGTGTATGGAAATAATGTGAAAATAAATATATATATATATTCTATATATATGGAATTAGCAATACCCTTAGTAGCATTGACCGGATTATATGTATCTACTAAACATAGCAATGATAAGAAAATAGAAAATTTTGAAAATTATGCTCCATATAATGATAATTGCCAAGTAAATATGGGTGATAATGATAATTTACAAAATGAAACAACTGAAATTAAGAATGAAAAAGACTACATTCATGGAAATAATAATAAAGATAAATATTTTAACGGAAGTGCACAGAAAGTATTTACACAAATGCAGAATAGCCAGAGCAAACCATCTTATAGTTTGACTGGTGAAGAAATCAATACCAATAATTTTAAGCATAATAATATGAAACCTTATTTTGGAGCTAAAATTCGTGGTACAGGAGGTAATTTAAATATTAGTGAAAACATATTAGATAATAAAATTGGTTCAGGAAGTCAAAGTATAAAAAAACAGGAACAATCTCCTTTATTCAAACCTATGGAAAATGTTCAATTTCCTTATGGCGCCCCAAATTCTAGTGAATTTTTTAAATCACGTGTAAATCCAAGTAACCGATACGCAAATGTAAAACCATTTGAGAGTATTCAAGTTGGTCCAGGATTAAATCAAGGATTTGAAAATAATGCTGGTACAGGTGGATATAATTCTGCTTTACAACAACGTGAAACCTATATGCCAAAAAATGTAGATGAATTACGAGTGGCTACAAATCCAAAAAATACATATGATCTTGTTGGTCATGAAGGCCCAGCTAATCATTTTAACAAACATATCAGTGATATGAGCCATCAAGGAAAAGTAGAAAAATATATGCCAGATACATATTACGAAAATTCAAGTGATAGATGGTTTACTACAACTGGCATTGAAAAAGCATCTACGGCACGTTCAAAAATTGATATGCGTGATGTCAATAGAACATCAACTACAACTTCATACAGTGGTGTTGCAAATGGTCAAGTGGATGGTGTAAATTATCATAGTAATAATTATAGAGAATCTACAAATAACGTCTATGGATCTCCTAATATTGGTGTAGCTAATGCACAAGGAAATTCAACAGCTCAAAGTAATGATTATAGTAAAAATTCATATAAAAGTTATGTGACAAATCGTGATGCTGAAAGTGAAAGTCATATGTTTGGAAATTTTTCTACTGCTGTAAATGCTGCAATTGCCCCATTGATGGATATATTACGTCCAAGTCGTAAAGAAAATACATTAGGAAATAATCGATTATGTGGTAATGTACAAAATACAGTTGAGAAATCATATTATGTAAATCGTAATGATAAACCACGTGTGACAAACCGTCAAATGGATACTGTAAACAAACAACCACAGGGAAATATTGAACGTCATTCAAATGGAGCTTATATGAATGCTGAGCATCAAGCTGCATATAGTTCTCGTAGTGAAACTTCAAGATTTTATACAGGTACTGGAAGTAGTGCACATAAAGAAATAGTGCCATACGATTCTGCATATGCTTTTGAAAGCAATCCTTATAAAGAAGAATCATTAGCAGGAAGAACACCAAATGGAAATACAAGTATGTTAAATCATGAAGTAAATTTAAATGTTGCAAAACATGAAAATGACCGTAACAATAATCGTATGTGGGTGCCAAATAGTGCTATTGCATTACCACCAAATAAACAAACAATTGGTAATACAGATATGCCACAATATGTGCCACAATCAACCCAAATGGATGAACAGCGTATTGATCCAAGTTTGTTAGATGCATTTAAAGCGAATCCATACACTCATTCACTAAGTTCTATATAAAATACAATGCTATAATACTGATTAATATATTGATAACGATAATTTATTTTTATTAATATACAATTACCAAGAACTTTTCTTTACACTAATTCTAGGCCCACTACTTTTTCGTCGGGACTGTTGTGGATCGTATTGTTCATCTTCATCATCAGACGGCATATTACGACTAATTTCCCAAAATTCTTTGGAACCTAATTTGAAATTTCCATGTGGACTAGCTTTGTACCAAAATATTTGATCTTGTAATTTGTTGGATTTAGCATTATTATTAATGACTAAACATTCATAATTTTCTGTACATTGATCCATTACTTGACAAAATGACTCAAATGTTGGAAACATACCAGCATAATTCTCATAAATACGTTTTCTATTTGTGATGTATGGTTCACGTAATATGAAAACATAATCAATATTTGTTCGCAGATTAGGAGGAATACCCAATGGATATTGCATTGTAATAACTAACATTATCTTCCAATGTCTGCCATTCATAAATAACAATCTCATCATCTTGTCACGTGACCAGGATGAATCATACAAACAATCATCTAAAATTAAAAAAGTTCTAGGATCGATTGTAGAACGTCTTTTACTTTCTTCGTCTTTTTTCATTTGTTTCAAAACTTGACGCTGACGCTTTAACACATTTTCTATAATTGCAGTATTATACTCGCCATGTATAAACATTTTTGGTACGTGACTGCTATAAAAGCCATTACCTTCTTCGGTACCTGATATAACAGTACCAATCGGTATACTTTGTTGATAGTATAGTAGATCCCTTACTAAAAAACTCTTTCCAGTATCGCGACGTCCAATTAAAACAATAACAGGTCCTTTACTTTCATCTGGTCTAAAACTAATATTCTTCATATCAAATTTTCGTAATTCTAGTGACATAGTACTATTATAGAGATTATTCTGGGCATATATACGAATATTTTTTAAGTTAAAAATTACAATTTATAAACAAAAACTAGATTAATGAGTACGCTTCATGATATTTCAGATAACAAAGGGTTTTCTGTAGATAGAGATATTTCTCTCTATGTATCTCAAAAAGAATTAGAAAAGCATTTACAATTAAATAGTTTACAAGAATACATTCCTATTTCAGATTTTTTTTCACAAAATAATCCTATTGAGAGAAACACATTAATTTTAGATAGTATCATAATTGAGGACTCCAAAGAAAGACATATTAGACAAAATAATATAGAATTATTTTGTAAATATGCTCCAATAGTTGATCCTATAAAATATATGATAGGCAAATACGATTTAGAGCAAATGAATATATTACCTTCTAAAAATGGAACATCCGGTATACCCATGGAAAAAGTAAATCGCCGCATGAATAGTGCATATATTGATACATTGTTTTGTAGTTTATCAAAAGAAAACAGTAATTTTGTACATGGAGTAGAATTCTATGGTTCTTATGTTGGAATTAAGAACAATTTTACAATCGCTGTAGAAGACGATATTCAAATTTTGTCAGAAAGTGAATTTTTTCATGATAATAATGAAAAGTTATTTTCATTAAATTATGTGCTTCCAGGTGAAAATATCTCATTTATTGGAAGTAATAGAAACAAAAGTAAATTAAATATTGAAGAAAGTAATGTTCCACTTGATAATATTGAGACATTACCATACATTGAGTTAAATAAATCATCAGTCACCCTATTAGAGAAAGAAAATAATAATATTTACAGAATGGATACACCACAATTATTAGATAGTTCACCTAATTCTAGAACTGATGTTACATATATTTCTGACAGTGTTTTCAATAAATTAGATGAAGATAATATTATTGTTTATGATGGAGATGAAGATGATACATCAAGTATAGTTACTGATGTTTCAAATGAAGATGAATACGATGAAGAGGATGATGAAGAGGATGATGAAGAGGATGATGAAGAGGATGATGAAGAGGATGATTTAAGTCTATCTAGTGACGACACACTTAGTGATAGTTGTGAAATAGAGTCAACAATTAATTCATTTCCAGTAGCTGTTATTTTACTTGAAAGGTGTGAACAAACTCTTGAACATTACATGAATACACGTCGTAATAATTATTATGAATATTTAGAAATACAATCAGATGATTCTATGAAAAAAGATGATGTCACTAGCCAAGATAATAATGACATAAGTTTAGAAGAGTGGAAATCAATATTATTTCAAGTATTAATAACCCTAGTTTATTATCAAAGAAGGTATAAATTTACTCATAACGATTTACATTCTTGTAATATTATGTATAAAAATACAGATCAAACATATTTATATTACAAATATGAAAACAAATATTTCAAAATACCAACATATGGTAAAATTTATAAAATTATTGATTTTGGTAGATCTATATTTGATTATAATGATATTACATTTTGTAGTGATAGTTTTGGACCAGGAGAAGATGCTCATACACAATATAATTGTGAACCATTTTTTGATGAAAATAAACCTCGTTTAGAACCGAATATGAGTTTTGATTTATGTCGTCTTGGTTGTTCATTATTTGATTATTTTTTTGATGAACTTGAAGATATAAATGACATAATTAATGAAAATCCAATAGCAAATATGGTATATAGTTGGACATTAGATGATCAAGGAAGAAATGTTTTATATCGCAAAAACGGAGAAGAACGTTATCCAGATTTTAAATTGTACAAAATGATTTCAAGAAATGTTCATCAACATTTACCAAAGAATGAAATAGAAAATTCATTATTTGATGCTTTTAAATTAGAAATAGAAAACGAAGATATTATAGATAATGTAGTGTATATTTAAATACTTCTAACCCTAACAAAATTATTATTATTACACGTAAAATACAGTTTATTTTAATAATACTTTTAAAATAAATTTGTTACAATACCTAAATTATTTTGATGAATTAAAAGTCAGGAGTATTTGTGAATACCCTTGATACATCACTTGTAGATGTATTCCCACTTAATTGACTTATTTGATCATATGCAAATATACCTAATGTAGAACTAAAAAATACAATCATACCATCTCTAAATACAGCTTTTAATGGTGTTCGTGGTACATCCAAAGTATTGTTTTCAATACATTTAATGATAATATAAATGATGCTAACAACAGCAGATACTATTAAAAGATTTTCCATGAATTACTAACTACTGCGAATAGTTTAATTGATATTTTACGAATTTCCATATATTTTGAAATTTACGATAATTAAACCAGTATTTGAATATCATTCAAAATAGGAGGTTCATTATGTTGTGGCTTTCTACCTCCAATTGTTTCTACATTCAATGAGTTCCTGTCAATATCATCTTTTATTTCAAGTAACGTTGAATCGTCATATGTACTTTCGATATTAGCATCATTTCTTAATTTTGAGATATCATCTATTGTTTTAGTTAATTCATTTTGGTGCAAATTATCATTGTCTGAAATTATATCATGATTAGTACTATCATTATCATCAAAAGAAATTTCTTTTTTTTCTTGATTTTTAGATAAATCATTTGACATGATTGTTGCGTCTACAATTTGTTTTTCAGATGTATTAGAATCATCTTCATTTATTTGATTATTTTCATTATTACTAGATTCAACATTTTCAGTAATATCTTCTTCAACTGGAACTTCTTCTTCTTTAATACTTTCTTCTACATCTTCTTCAATTGTTTCATCTAAATATGATCGTAAAATTTCTTCAATTGGCATAGAAGAACGAATAGCATTTAATATACATTCTTGAACAATTACTTCAAATTCTCTGTTATGCTTTTGTTTTTGAAGTGGAGTTACAAATTTATCATATAAGTAAACGTTTGAGTATAATTTTCTGGCCACTTGAATATATAATTTATGAATAAAATCATCTAATTTAGGAATATTGATGTCGATTTTTTTCTGATTTTTACTTACTCGAATACAAGTTAATACCTTTAATTGAATTACGTGAACACAAGTGAGTAAATCTTCCATATAATTACAAGCACTACGTTCTAATAAACGTTGTGTTTCTTTTGTAATTACTTCTTTATTCCATTTAGGAACACGTGCAATAAAATTTTGAAATGTCATTAAATATTTATCTTCTTCATCATTAGATTCACATAATTTCCATGATTCTTGAAATATAGAATTGAATCCTTCAATTACTAGTGGTGTTAATATATTTACTAATTGTGTGCACCATTCATTTCTAGAATCCTGTAAAGTTGCCAACGTAAAGTCATCCATTTACATAAATAATAGATTATGAAATGGCTCAATTGAACGAAATAAAGTACAATATATTGTCAATAAAATGAATGTTTTCTCACAACGAAATTCTTTTTTGTGATTATCCAAGTATGATAAAATACGATATTTTGAAATTTCATCAATTGTTTTATTTTCCTCAATATATTGCATCATATCGAGACCACTAAATCCTTTATTATATATTTTCTCACATACGATTAATATTTCATCACTTTTGAGTGATTGATTACTTAGTTTAGAATTATTATATGTGTATCCCTTTGTTAGTGTATTCATTATAGATTTAAGAGCTTGTTTTGGTTTTTCTATTGCTTTTTTATATTGTTCTAATTTGATGTGATGTAAATTAATATAACTATTTGTTTTATTGCATATTGGATTCTGAACAAATATGCTACAGAAGCGAGATAAAATGGGTTTTAAAATTTTTTGTTTATCGTGTGCTGTTATTACAAATCTTGTAGAATGACTAAATTGTTCAATACACCTTCTTAATGCAGATTGAGCATCAATTGTCAGTTTGTCAGCGTTGTATAACAAAATTGTTTTAAATAACCCATTTCTACAACTAATGTTTGTTTTGGAAAAAAATTTAATATCTTCTCGAACAAATTTAATACCCTTTCCGTATCCACAATTTACACTCATTATATAATTTTCTCGTTCTCTTATATCGACTTTTTTATACAGTTTATTTAAAAAATTATGTATTATAGATCTTTTACCTGAACCGTGATTACCATAAAACATTAGATGAGGAATTTTATTTTGATGGAGAAAAGTTTCAAGTCTATCTTCAATATTATTATAAGAATCAAAATTAATATTTTCTATTTCACACGTCATATCATGACTAAAATAATATATTTAAATGATTATAATGGAATAACATATTTAACATTTTAGGTATAATTGTATTCAGAAACAAACGATAAAACACTACAACAAGATGAAACTATTGTGTCATCTGATATATCATATTTATTTAAGCATTAAATATAATATTATCTTCTATTATTTACCTTTGGGGGGTAGGAGGGAATCGAACCCCCAATCTCTTGCACCCAAAGCAAGTATCATGCCACTAGACCACAACCCCCCATTAAATTATTTATCAATATGTAACAAACATTAATCCTCATTTTTTGAGCCTTCAACTGTTGATTGTCTTACTAAGCTATGTCTCTCAAATAATTCATTACGAACATCAGCTGATGTATATGCTCCTTCTGTTAAAACTGTTTCATCTGGGATAGCATCTAAATCTAATTCTCTTACGTTGACTAATTTACCATCATCGTTCATTAATTGTGTTAATTGGTTACCTGTTTTATCTGCAAGTTTTGCATTATCTTCCATAGCTTTTTCTTTTGCTTCTTGAATGCGCTTATCAAATTCAATTTTGGCCTGCTTTTCATTTGTGATTTTTTCGTGCATTAAGTTGTTAAGTTCTTCTTCTAAATATTCTACACGACCTGTTTTATATGATTCTGGTTCCCAAGGCATCCACATTCCAACTGGACCTACATAAACATCATGATTTGGATCAGATTCGCGTAACATTTTACAGCGCATTTCTGCTTCTTCTTGTGTACTATACACACCTCTTACTTTCATACCACGTGTACTTGTTTGAAATTTGTATTGAATATTGAATTTTTTTTCAAGTTCTTCTTCTTGTAAATCTAGGAAATTTTTATAATCGTCTTCAATAGTGAATTTATTCAATTCATCACGTTCTTCTTTTACAAAATCTTTATAATCAGCAATAACGTTTTCAGAATTAAGATTATATTTGTATGACATGAAGTTTAAAAATCCTTGGAATTTTTCCATTGATTTGGACATATCCCAAGATTTAATAAATTCCTCCATATAAAATAAATCTTTTCTTTTTAAAATATTTTCTGGACTAACAAATGATACACAAACAAATTTTTGACCAGATATTGGCTTATCTTCATCTAACAAATCGACGTAGACTGGATTCGAAGTGATACCTTCTTTTTTATCTTGTTCTTTACTAAACATTATACATATAGTCATTTTGTGTGTTTAAGTATTTTTAGTAAAATTTATTATAATATTTTTTTCTGTTATATAATTATAAATGTTAGATTTAGGTGAATTATTGCGTAGATTAGTCAAATATTTGGTAGAAGGTTTAATGGTGGCAATTGCGTGTTTTGCCATTCCAGAAAAAAGTATGAATATTGAAGAAATTTCATTCATTGCATTAACTGCTGCTGCTACTTTCAGTATTTTAGATACATATATTCCAACAATTGGTGTATCAGCCCGTACTGGTGCTGGTTTTGGTATTGGTGCTAACTTAGTTGGTTTCCCAGCTATGCGTTAAGTTAAAGTAAACAATAAAGTAAAGAATAAATAAAATTACTAAGAATAGTTAAGCAACATTTTGAATAAATATAAATTCAAAATGTTACATCAATTTAAATTTATATTTATAATGTTGGTATAAATTCCCATTCAAGTTCATCACAAATTTTCTTCCATATTTCATCTTGTTCAATACGTTTTTCGCGGTCTTTCAACATAGGAAAATAGGGTAAAAAATGTTGTTGATCTAATAATTCGCACAACTTATAAACGGTGTAATAATAATTGAGAAAGTTTACACGATCATCTGGACAAAATTTTGCATATGGTGCTTGAATTTCCATAAATAAATTACATAATGTTTCTTCTAATTCTGGATTCATTACTGGTGGTTTTATTCCTATCATATCTTTTATAAATGGTATATGTTCATAATATTTGTTATAACCTAACTTTTTTAAAATTTCTTTTGCTTTATTATTTGTTAATTGATATAATTCGATTCGCTCTTTTTTTATTTGATGTTTGATGTCTTCAATTACTTGATCTGGAATTTGTGTACTTTCTTTCGCTTGAAATTGTGCTAAAATTTCACGAAAATGATTAATCCGTTTGTACGCATAAAAACACACTTCTTTTGGTGGCTCTTTATAACTTGGTTTCTCTGATTCGACAATAAATGGAACATTTACATGACAATTATTGCAAACTAATACACCTTCATCTTCAACAGGTATTAATTCACCTTCCTTACAGTATCTACATACATTTTCAGAATATATATAGTCATTTATATTCAAAAATGAATCATCCAAATTAACAAAATACTTTTTCACATTACTTTGAATTTGATTCGGTAGTTTAATACTATTTGGATTTTCATTTGTTTGTACATTGAAGAAATTATTCAAAATTTTCTTTTTATTAGTTTCATTGTTTTCAATATTTTTTTTATTTTCAAAATAATCAAATATCAAAAATGAATTGTTTAAATAGTAATCTTTTTTTTTGTTTCTATATTTTGTGACTTGTTTTTGGCATTTCTTAATTTCATCTTTGATGTCTAATTTTTGTTCTAGTGTTAATTTTTTTGACTTCATGTTACATTTTAAATTTGATATTTTTGATTTTAAATTTGGTATAATATCATTATCTATATATTCAAATTCTTGAAGTATATCATTATGTTTTGCATCTAATGTTGCCGCTCTAATTTCATCTACTATAAGTTTCTTATTTGTTTTCGGCTTAAATGATGGCATATAATCTTTAATAG
>OJDG01000340.1_pt1 | contig 12278 bp, 13 predicted proteins | sample 1592411 | NCBI WGS metagenome assembly OJDG01 (sample SAMN05416759, study PRJEB24817) | seawater metagenome | isolation source: Sea water | place: Canada:Atlantic | collected 2013-07 | reverse complement strand
TACGAGATGTAGAGAGGTCTCGTGGGCTCGGAGATGTGTATAAGAGACAGATTGCGGCTGGACATGCATATCTCATCAGTAAAGGTGGAAGAGTATGCCAAATGAGCTCAGGGGATCACTTAGCTTATACAAAAAAAGATACTATCTTGAATCCATACTTTGTGGGGTTCAGAAATACCTACTTAAAAGATAGATATATGCCACTTTTAAGCGAATTCTATAAAAAATTGGTATAATTCTTTAGTAAGATTAATTAACAATATAGTTAATTATAAATAAAACGTATATATAAATGGGAACACAGCTACAGCCATCACAGCTTAATAGTCCAGGAAAGGATATAGAATCCTATTTGTCCTCTGTGCATGCAATTCCTATTTTAACTAAAGAACAAGAGCAAGAATTAGCAATAAAGCTTTACGAAGAAGATGATCTTGATGCGGCAAGAATGTTGGTTATTCATCATCTTAGATTTGTGGTTCACATTGCAAGATCCTATCAAGGCTATGGTCTTCCTTTGGCTGACATTATTCAAGAAGGCAATGTTGGTCTAATGAAAGCAGTCGATAAATATGACCCTAATAGAGGTGTGAAGGTTGTCTCATTTGCAGTCCATTGGATAAAAGCAGAAATACATGAATATATTCTTAAGAACTGGAGATTGGTTAAAATCGCCACAACAAAAGCTCAGAGAAAATTATTCTTCAATCTTAGAAGTAAAAAGAAAACACTTGAATGGCTAACTAAAGAAGAGGCTGAAAAAATAGCTAAAGACCTTAACGTTGAAGTTAAGGATGTGCTTCATATGGAAAGCCGGCTATCTTCAAATGACTCCTCTTTTGATGGGCCTTCATCCTCTGATGATGATGAAGATATGATGTCACCATCTCAATACCTTGAAGACAAGAGATATGATCCTGAAGTTTTGGTTGCTAATGCCGAGGCGCAAGAGGTAAATCATGATGGTCTGACAGAAGCACTAAAAATGCTTGATGATAGAAGTAAAGACATCCTTCAAAGAAGATATCTTTCTGATGACAAGGCTACACTTCATGATTTAGCTGATGAATATAATGTTTCAGCTGAAAGAATTCGCCAAATAGAAAGCGGCGCATTAAAAAAACTAAAAGCGTTTATGGTCACTGCTGCTTAACCCAGCCAAAAATTCAATGCGTTATAAATTTCTTCCATCCTTTGTAACTAGGCGGGGCAGAATAACCCAAAGCCAAGAAAATAATCTTAATCACCTTTCTGATTTCGAGATTACCAGCTATCAAGATATTCTCTCTTCTAAAGAAGGTTTTTCTAAATTAGTCTTGGAGATAGGTTTTGGTAATGGTGAAAATACCTTAAGGCTTGCTAAAAATAACCCCGATACTTTATATATTGGATCTGAGGTCTACCAGGCAGGTATTGGATATCTTTTAGGAGAGGTTATAAAAGACGATATTAATAATATAAAAATTACCTCCGGGGATATAAGGCTATTATTTGAAGACATAAAAAGTCCAATTTTTGATGATGTAGTAGTTATTTGTCCTGATCCATGGCCAAAACTAAAGCATCATAAAAGAAGAATGCTTAATAGAGAGTTTTTGGAACTCATCCATCCAATTATTAAAGAAAATGGAAACTTATTCATGTCCACTGATTGGGAGAATTACGCTGAATCTATCGGCGAGGCAGTTAATAATTCCAATGGCTATCAAAAATTAGATTCATCTATTTATGAAAATTCTGAACTAACAAAATTTCAGAAAAGAGCTGTTGAAGAAGGGAGGGCTATTTACACCTTTGCTCTTAAAGTAATTTAATTAAATATATTTACAGTGTCATTTAAAAACTTATAACCCATATCTGTTGCTTTCAATCCGTCTCTTTCTAAAAGGTTTGCTTTAATTCCCTTTTCTATTTTCTCTACAAAACTGTCTTGAATGAAAATATTATTATTTTTTATTTCGTCAAAAGAAAGACCAGATTTTACTCTTAACAGATTCATTGCTAAGTCTAAGTCGTATCCTTCAGGTGTAATAATTGTATCTACGGTCTTCGATGGATCTAGAATATAAGAAGCCACTTTTTTAAGTTTGACCATTCGCTTAATATTATCTTTGGTAGTTACCTTGCTGTGAGCTCCTGGACCAAGCCCCAAGTAATCCCCATACATCCAATAATTCATATTATGTTTACTTTGCTTATATTCTTTTGACCAGGAAGAAACCTCATATTGGCTTATATTATTTTTATTGAGTATTTTTTTTGCTTCATTTTCCATTGACTCAATTAGGGTATCTTGAGGAAGCTTCAATTCTTTTTTATAAAAAATTGTATTTGGCTCAATAGTTAATTGATACATAGACAGGTGTCCTATGTCATAACTACAAAAAATCTCAATATCCTTAGTGAGCGAACTTAAATCCTGCTCCATAACTCCATAGATGAGATCTATTGTTGTATCCGCATGCTTCATACTTGAGACAAGCTCAACTGCATCGATCGACTCTTTTGCATTATGGTTACGCTCAAGACTAGCTAGAGTATTAGAGCTAAAGCTTTGGATACCAACGGAGAACCTATTAATACCAATATTTACTAAAGCATCTAAATAGTCTTTTGTAACTTCCTTAGGATTAAGTTCAAAACTCACCTCGCAATCATCAGCCAGTAATGATTGCTCATGCAGACGACTAATAATTTTTTCTACAATTTTTACAGATACTAGTGATGGGGTGCCTCCACCAAAATAAAGAGATTTAAATTTTCTTTCTTTCAGATAAGTATATGAAGTATCTAGATCTTCTAATATGGCTCTAAGTAAGTGCTCTTCATCTCCATCTTTTTTATTAGTCTCAATATTGAAATCGCAATATGGACACTTCTTTTCACACCAAGGAAAATGTATATATAAAGAAATAGGTATTTTATTAAGATCTAATACTTTCAAGTTTTTCTAGAAATAATTTTGATGCGATAGCTCTATGGCTAATTCTATTTTTTTCTTCAGAATCCATTGTCGCCATGGAAAAATTATATCCGTGAGGATAAAAAATTTTGTCATATCCAAAACCGCCTTCACCAGAGCTATGAATAGATATTTCACCATGAATTTCGCCGCTTGCAACAATTGGCATAGGATCTTCTTTAGAATGAACGCCAACTAGGACGCACACATAGTAAGCTGGAAGAGTTTCTTTATTAAGAGCTTTTAGTTCATCAATTATCTTATTTCTATTATCTAAATCAGTAGCGTTCTCTCCCGCATATCTTGCTGAGTAGATTCCTGGAGCAAAATCTAAACCAGGAACTACAATGCCTGAGTCATCAGCAACAGAGAACATTCCAGATTTAATGCTGCCATGTCTTGCTTTTATAAGGGCATTCTCTAAGAAACTTAAACCATCCTCTACAGGTTCTTCTATATTGAATTCACCTTGAGGAAAAATTTCAAAATTATTAAATATCTTTTTAAATTCTGTTATTTTTCCCTTATTTGATGTGGCTAATAATATTTTTTTATTTTCTAGCAAGTAAATACACTCCCTCTGAAGAAAGCAGATTTGGAAGAAGTGCAGAAATCTTACTTTGCTTTCTATCTTTATTAAGATGCATGCTGTCCAAAATCATAAAATCCTCTTCAGCGCACAGATCTTCAAAATCTTTAATTGTGCATAGGTGAATATTTTCTGTTCCATGCCAACTAGATGGCAGGCTTGGAGTAACAGGCATTCTTCCTAATAATAGATCTATCCTACATCTCCAGTACCCTAAATTTGGGATTGTAACAATGCACTTATTTGAGAGGTTAAGAATTTTTATCAGAGCCTCTTTGGGCTCTTTGAGGCACTGGATAGAGCTAGCCATAATAGCAATATCAAAATTACATTCTGAGAATTCATCAATACCATCATCAATATTTTTTTCTACTACCGCGATATCATTTTTAAGACATTGAATAATTCCATCAGGGTCAATTTCTATTCCATAGCCCACAGTATTTTTTTTATCTCTAAACTCTTTTAATAATGCGCCATCGCCACACCCAAAATCAATAATATTGCTTCCTGGCTCCACCCAATTTTCAATAATATTTACCAGCGGATTAATCATTTAACTACTTAAAAAAGCCTCTATATTTTTAACATATCTTTCATCAGCAAAAAGGAAGCTATCATGCCCTTGCTCTCCATCTAGTTCGAGATAAGACGAACTAATACCACACTGCATTGCAGCAAGTTGAATTTCTTTTCCCCTCTCTGGCGGGAAGAGCCAATCAGATTTAAAACCGATGATTAGAATTTTTGCCTGAATATTTTTTAAAGTCTTACGAAGCTCGCCATCAAAATCTTTAGCAGGATCGAATCCATCCATTGCTCTAGACATAAGGATGTAGGTATTAGCATCAAATGTTTCAGAGAATTTATTACCCTTATACTGAAGGTAATTTTCAACCTCATAGTCAACAAAGTCTTCTACTTTAGTTCCGTCATCTTGAAATCTTCTACCAAATCTCTGGTCCATATTTTCTTCAGAAAGATAAGTTATATGAGCTAGCATCCTTGCTGCTTTGAGCCCACTTTTTGGGAAAGTGCCATGTTTTAAATAGTCACCATCATGGAAGTTAGAATCTTTTCTGATGGATTCTCTACTTACCTCATTCAATGCTATATTTTGAGAGCTAGCTTTTGCTGCAGCAGCCATAATACAGGCTCGTTTTATTTTGTCTGGAAATGAGATTGACCATTGAAGAGCCTGCATGCCGCCTAAACTTCCGCCTATTACAGCTTCCCAAGAGTCTATACCAAGTTTATTAAGCAACATCTCTTGTGAATTAACCCAATCTAAAACCGTAACACTTGGAAAATCCTTACCATAAGGTTCATTATTTTCTGGGCACATACTAGTTGGTCCTGTTGAACCAAAACAGCTTCCCAAGTTATTAGGAGAAACTACAAAAAATTTATTAGTATCTATAGCTTTATCTGGCCCAATTAAATTATCCCACCAACCTAAATTTTCATCATCATCAGATTTACCTGCAGCATGATGGCTACCAGAAAATGCATGACATATTAAAATTGCATTAGACTTATCTGAGTTTAATTCACCATAGGTGTCTACCATTAAATCAAATGAAGCAAGCGATTTCCCGCATTCGAGTTTTATTCCAGAACTAAATTTATGAATATTTCTTTCAAGTATCACAAGAGCACTCTAGCAATCGAAGCTAAAAGAACATCTACCTGATTTAACAATATAAGAACTAAAAGTGGAGAGAAATCTAATCCACCCATTGAAGGAAGATAATTTCTTATTGGGGTAAGGATTTTATCTGACATTTCATTAATTAGCTTTAGCAGCGGATGAGGGCTTGAAGGCGCAACCCAACTTAATATAACCCCACCTATTACTGCAAATAGGAGGATTTGACTAACACTGCTCAACACATTAATAGCAGCATAAACAAGTAAATCTGAGTTTTCATAGGCTGAGTTTGCAAGGATATAAAAGCTTATAAACTTGAAAAGGAAGGCAGCAACAAATATTCCATTAATTCCACCTAAAAGGGTAGTAAAAATTGTAGTAATTGGGTTTAGAAGACTAACAAAGCTCTTAACAACCGGATTAAAGTAATTAACCCTCAGAAGCCTGAACACAAGCAAGATTACAAATGCATAGCTTAATGAGCCTATCAGCAGAGCAATAATATTTATTAGATTAGTATTCATTACTTATTTCTTTAGACCTTTTAATTGCATTTACTATACCTTTTTCAAATAGCTGGAGTACATTATTACTTTTTAAAGAATTAATTCCAGCTTCAGTAGTACCTTTTTTAGAAGCAATTTTATTAATAGCATCATCAAGCTCTACCCCTTCTCTTATAGAAGCAGAAATACCATCTAAAAAGTTACTAATAATTTCATTAGTAAGTTTTTTATTACCCTTACAAAGTTTTAAAACGCGCTTTTCATAAACTTTAAGAAGATGAAAGAAGTAGGCAGGACCACTCCCTATTAATCCAGTAAAATTATCTATTTCAATTTCTTTTTCAAGAATAATGCTAGTGCCTACTTTTTTAAAGATTTTATTAGTAAAACTCACTAAATTTTTTGCACTAGGTTTTCCGTAAATAGCTGTAATCCCTTTTCCATATGCAGATGCTGTTATAGGCATAGCTCTCACTACGTGTGAATTTTTAAAACTGCTACTAATTTTATTTATTTTAATACCAGCTACCACGCTAATGATTTTAGGCGAATCTTCTATATTACATATCTCTGCGCAAGCGCTCAGAGTATCTTTTGGTTTTACAGCAAGAACAAGAATATCTTTTTTAGAATCAATATTTTTTATATTTATAGGCTTAATACCCATTCTTAAGAGAACCTTTTTATTTTTAGCATTCCGGTCTATGTAAAGGATATTGTCCTTAGACATACCACTTTTTATTAGGCCTATAATAATGGCTTGGCTTATATTACCCGCACCAAAAAAAATTATATTTTTCATTCTCTTTTACCAAAGATTGATTCTCCAACTCTAATCATATTTGAGCCACACTGAATAGCTGACTCAAAATCAGAAGTAGTTCCCATAGATAAAATATTTGCATCTGGATGAGCTAATTTCAAATTAGCATGCAGAGCAAAACACTTTCTCATAACTCTCTCTGCTTCTTCCAAGGTATTTGATATTTTTGGAAGCACCATAATGCCTCGAAGTTTTAGGTTGCCATAATTCTCTACAACAGATGAAAGACTAAGTAGATTATCTGGATGAATGCCTGATTTAGATTCTTCATTATCAATATTGACCTGAATACAAACGTTCATAGTTTTATTTAGCTCTTTGCAAGAAGCATCCAATCTTGCAATAATTTTTTCACGGTCAATAGAGTGAACCCAGTTAGCGTGGCCTGCAACTAATTTAACCTTATTAGATTGAATAGGGCCAATAAAATGCCATATTATATTTAGATCTTTTAATTCTTCAGATTTTTCAGCTAACTCTTGCGCAAAGTTTTCACCAAAATTATTTAATCCTGTTTCTAAAACCTTCCTAATGGAATCAGTTCCTTTTCTTTTAGAAACAGCTATCTTTGTTATATCACTAGGATTTCTATCTGCTTGTGAGCAAGCTTTCTTAAAGCGCTCTTCAAATAAATCTAAATTATTTTCTATTGAATCTTGCATCTTGTTTTAATAATAGGCGATAAACCGATCCTGACAACAACCTCTCTAGCATTATTAATGTCAGACTTATTCATGAAAGGACCCAGCATTACTCCGAATAATTTTCGGTCCACTTTATTTATTTCTTCAATAAAAGGATTCAAATCCATACTAGTAAGTTTATATAGCATTTCAGCAGCAAATGCTTCTTTTCCATAAGCCTCAACTTGAAGTATATATAAGCAATCTGATTTATCTAAAACCTCTTTTATTTCTACCAAAACTGTTTGCTCCTTAAGCTCTTCTGGAAAAGTTATCGACACGCTATTCTCAGAAACAGGAGCTGGTTTAAAGATCTCAAGATTACTTTTAAATAAATTAAGTGAGGTTGCAATAACAACAATTGAAAAAGCTAAAAGAGATAAAATAATTTTGTAATTAAATACAGGCTTACTTCTATTTTTTGATCTAAAAATTGTTTTAGTCTTTTTTGGCTTCTTTCTGCTTGAAGAGACTCTTTGAGCAAAATCTTTCATAACTACATTTTATCTACAGCTTCTATACCCAATAAGTCTAGCCCATTAGATATGACCAGTTTTATCAAACTTAGGCTGCTTAGAATAGATTTCTGATTATCTATAGACTCTTTAAGAATAGGATTATTGTTATAAAAGCTATGAAAGAGATGAGCAACATCTCTGAGATAGAAGACAATTAAGTGCGGCTGCAAAGTCTCACTAGATCTTTGAACTACGCCTGGAAACTTAGAAGCTTCATGAATTAATTTATCACAAGCAATATAAGAACCATTTTCTATCGACTCAAGATTATTAGATATTAGGCCATTAGATTCTATGTATTTATTTTGAAGAGAAACTATTCTTGCATGAGCATATTGGATATAAAAAATTAAGTTTTCTTTATTTTGTGATTTGGCTAATTCAATATCAAAATCAAGATGTTGATCAGCTTGTTTTGAAAGGTAGTAGAATCTTGCTGCATCTACACCTATCTCTTTAATAAGATCTTTAAGCGTATAAAAGCTTCCGCTCCTTGTGGACATTTTTACCTTTTCTTTACCCTGATAAAGATTTGCAAACTGCACCAGTTGAACATGTAATTTATTTTTTGAAAAACCAAGACCCTCAAGAGAAGCTTCTATCCTTTTAATGTAACCATGGTGATCTGAACCCCATACATTAATTAATTTATCAAAACCTCTATCAACTTTATCTTTATGATATGCAAGATCAGCAGCAAAATAAGTTGCTCTTCCATCTTCTCTTACTAGAACTCTGTTTTTATCATCACCAGCTTTTTCAGTATTTAGCCATAAAGCGCCTTTGTCCTCATAAGCAAGACCTTCAACTTTTAATTGATTAATAGCAGATGATATTTTTGATTCTTTATCATCCAATGACCCAAGACTAGATTCATAGTACCAATTATCAAAATCTACCTTAAAATCTTGTAGATCATTTTTTATAGTAGCAAGAACTGATTCCAGCGATATTTTTTTAATCTCATTCCACAATGCCTCGTTTTCTTCTTTACATACTTTTATCAGTGCATCTATTTGCTCTTCTGCATCAGACGGCAAGTCTGCAGTAATTGCATCCACTCTGGTGCTATCAACTTTAAAACCAGGATTAATATCATTAGCTATATCAATAATATATTCACCCTTATACCCACTTTCTGGGAACATATCATTTTCAAAACATTTATGAAGTCTAAGCCAAACACTTGCTGCCAAGATATCCATTTGTCTGCCAGCATCATTAATATAGTATTCTTTTGAAACGCTATATCCATTTGCCTGAAGGATTTTACCTATAGCATCACCAAAGGCTGCACCTCTTCCATGACCAACATGAAGAGGACCTGTTGGGTTTGCAGACACAAATTCTATTTGCACACTTTTATCTTTACCAATCTCAGAATGACCAAATGCTCTATCTAACTCTGCCCCCTCAAGGACAATATCAGCAAAATAATTTCTATTAAAAAAGATATTTAAAAATCCTGGGCCAGCTATTTCAATTTTATTAATTCCTTTTATATCTAACAAGAAATTTTTAAATTTTTCTGCTATTTCTCTTGGATTCTTGTCTAAGATACTTCCAGAGATAAGCCCCACATTTGTAGTTATATGGCCTTTTTTTAAATCATCAGTAATTTCAGTTTTAAACTTATTCTTGATTAACTCGGCATCATTCTCATCAAACTCAATATTTCCATCAAGAAACTGCTCTATCTTTAGATTGAGATGATTAATCATTTTTATACTCTGCTGACATAAGATTCCGAACGCGTATCAACTTTTATAGTTTCACCTTCATTAACAAACAGAGGCACCTGAATATTTACACCAGTTTCAAGTTCAGCATTCTTAGAAGCACCTGATACAGTATCTCCCCTAACTCCTGGTTCAGAAGTGGTAATAACAAGATTCACAAAAACTGGGGCTTCAACAGTAATTGGTTGGTCATTCCATAAAACAATTTCACATCTTTCTTGACCAACGAGCCATTTTTTAGCATTTTCCATTAACTTAGAACCAACCTCAAGTTGATCAAAATTATCTGGATCCATAAAATTCCATGTTTCCCCATCAGAGTACAAGAAATCCATTTCTCTATGACTAACATCAGCAGTTTCTGCACTTTCGCCTGATTTAAAAGTTTTATCTATAACATTTCCAGTTAATAAATTTCTATACTTTACTCTCATAACAGCCTGGCCTTTACCAGGTTTATGAAATTCATGCTCAATAATTGAGCATGGAGCTCCATCTAATAAAAGTTTAGTTCCATTTTTAAACTGGTTTGTTGAAATTTTCATAATATACTATAGGTCTATTTTAAAGGGGTGGTTATCAAATGAACAAATTATTTAGTCTAGTCATATCAATATTTATTTTAGCATCTTGCTCTTCAAGTGACTCTGAAATCAAAACTATATCTGATGTAGAGTCTTTTTTAGAGAAAGTGGAGCAAGAGAATAATGCTCTTGGTCCAGTTGCTTCTTCTGCATATTGGATTAGTTCTAATTTTATAACTTACGATTCGCAAAAGATAGCTGCTGATTTTGGTAAACGTTATTCTATGATTTCTGTAGAAAGAGCAAATGAAGCATCATCTTTTGATAATTTAGATTTACCAGAAGACATGAGAAGAAAGCTTAACCTTATAAAAGGAGGCTTTGTTATGCCTGCACCTCTAGACGAGGCTTTAGCAGGAGAGTTAGCAAATATAGAAACTGAACTAGGTGCAATGTATGGATCAGGCAAGCATTGCTTTAGTGAAAATGATTGTTATGACCTAGAAGCATTTGAACAAATCATAGACTCATCTAGAGATCCTGATGAGTTATTAAAGGCATGGATTGGCTGGAGAGAAATTGGCAAGCCTATGAAAGATAAGTATATGAGAATGGTTGAAATAGGTGAGCTTGGAGCTAAAGATCTAGGTTATGCAGGTTTAACAGATCTATGGTTTAGTAAATATGATATGCCAGCTGAAGAATTTCTTGATGAAACCGATAGAGTTTGGGAAGAAGTCAAACCGCTTTATGATGCACTACAGTGCCATGTCAGAACAAAGCTCAATGAAGAATATGGAGATGAAATTGTTCCCTCAGAGGGAATGCTTCCAGCTCATGTTTTAGGAAATATGTGGGGTCAATCATGGGCAAATGTTTATGATCTTGTCTTTGAAGAAGATCCAAATGCTGTTTCTATAAATTTAACTTCTATTATTGAAGAAAGAGAGCTAACAGAGCGTGAGATGGTTGTCATAGCTGAAGATTTCTTTTTATCTTTAGGTTTTGAACCATTGCCAGAAACTTTTTGGGAAAGATCTTTATTTACAAAGCCACAAGATAGAGGCGTCGTATGTCATGCATCTGCATGGAATCTAGATCCAGCAACTAATGATTTAAGAATTAAAATGTGTATAGAAAAAAATGAAGAAGATTTTGTAACAATACATCATGAGCTTGGACACATATTTTATTATCAGGCCTATAACCATTTACCTGGGGTATTTAGAAGTGGAGCAAATGATGGTTTTCATGAAGCTGTAGGAGACCTATTAGCTTTATCAATAACACCAGATTATTTAAATCAAATCGGCTTTGTTACCGAAGAAGAGGCCGCAACAGCAGAGAAAGATCCAATAGCCCTATTAATGAAGCAAGCACTTGAAGGAGTTGTTTCAATACCTTGGACTCTTATGTTGGATAAATGGAGATCTGGTGTATTTACAGGTGAAATCACTGAAGAAAATTTAAATTCAAGCTGGTGGGAATTAAGAGAAAAGTATCAAGGTATTACATCTCCAATGGAAAGAGGCGAAGAGTATTTTGATCCAGGCGCCAAATACCATATACCAGGCAATACGCCATATACAAGATATTATCTTGCAAAAATAATGCAGTATCAATTTCATGAATCATTATGTAATCAAATTGGTTTTGAAGGACCTCTTCATGAGTGCTCAATATATAACAACCCTGAGGCAGGCGAGAAGATAATAAATATGTTGGCTCTAGGTCAGAGCAAGCCTTGGCAGGATGCTTTTGAAGCTTTGACAGGAGAGAGAAAACTTAACGGGAGCTCTATCTTAAATTACTATAAACCTCTTCAAGATTGGTTAGAAAACGAGAATGCGGGTCGTTCTTGTGGGTGGGAGTAGATTATGCAATCAATAATGTATCTAATCTACGCAGCTATTGGTTTTGGAATTCCTTTTGGGATTAGCTTAGCTATTGGTAATGAGCTAGTTCAAAATATAATTTTGCTCGCATACATCATTCAATGGATTGCTTTTGTTCCAGCTTATATGTTTCAAACAGAAAAATTCTATGATTTAACTGGCAGTCTTACTTATACAAGCGTATTTGCATATTGCATGTATTTAGCAACTTTGGGCACTATTAATTGGGGCTCTGTAATAATTTCAATTTTAGTCATTATCTGGGCAGGTCGTTTAGGGACCTTTTTGTTTACAAGAATAGCTAAAGACGGTGAAGATAAACGTTTTAGAACCATTAAGCCTGATATGGCTCAATTCTTTATGACATGGACTCTTCAAGGGATGTGGG
>OJDG01000337.1_pt1 | contig 12317 bp, 13 predicted proteins | sample 1592411 | NCBI WGS metagenome assembly OJDG01 (sample SAMN05416759, study PRJEB24817) | seawater metagenome | isolation source: Sea water | place: Canada:Atlantic | collected 2013-07 | reverse complement strand
GAGACAGGGGTAGAATAGAGTGTCTTAAATAAATAATTTGGAGTTATATAATGAAACCTAGTGAACGTCCACATTACGTGAACAACGCTGAGTTCTCGCAAGCAGTAGTTGACTATGTTGTCACAGTTAGGGCAGCAAGGGAGAAGGGCGAGCAGGATCCTATGGTTCCTGACTATATCGCAAAGTGCTTCCTGAAGATCTGTGAAGGTCTTTCCCACAAGTCTAACTTTGTCCGTTATACCTATCGTGAAGAGATGGTTATGGACGCAGTTGAGAACTGTCTCAACGCTGTAGGTAACTACAACATTGAAGCAGCAACTCGTAAGGGCAAACCCAACGCATTTGGTTACTTCACCCAGATCTCTTGGTTCGCGTTCATTCGTCGTATCAAGAAAGAGAAGAAGCAACAGGACGTCAAACTCAAGTACCTTGCCGAGTCTGGCATGGAAGAGTTCATGATCGACCCTGATGAAGACCCACAGGTTGCAAGGACTATTCAGTCTTTCGTAGACAACCTGCGACGCCGCATTGACGACGTCAAAGAGAAAGATATTAAGGTCGAAGAGTTTAAGCAAGAGTCGAAGAAACTTGGTAACAAGCGTGTTCGTTCTGTTGACTCTGACCTATCTGATTTCCTCGGAGAGTAACACTTGAAGATCGCCATACTGAATGATACACACTGCGGTATCCGCAACTCCTCAGATATTTTTATTAACTACCAAGAACGATTCTACAACGAAGTGTTCTTTCCCTACCTGAACGACAACGGTATTAAGAACATCGTCCACTTGGGCGACTACTATGAGCACCGTCGTTTTATAAACTTCAAGGCACTGAACAGCAATCGTAAAGTGTTCCTTGAGCGTCTACGTTCTGACGGTATCACCATGGACATTATTCCTGGGAACCACGATACCTACTTCAAGAACACGAACGAACTCAACTCGTTGAAGGAGCTGCTCGGTCACTACATGAACGAAGTAAACATCGTCATGGAACCAAGCGTCCTTGATTACGATGGGTTGAAGTTGGGTCTGGTTCCATGGATCTGTGCAGACAACGAGGAGGAGACTAATGAGTTCCTCATCAACTGTAAGGCAGATGTCATTGGAGGTCACTTCGAACTGAACGGGTTTGACATGCTCCGTGGTGTACCGTGTACCCATGGTATGTCCACTAAGAACCTGACTCGTTTCGAACTGGTGCTTTCCGGACACTACCACTGTAAGTCTAACCAAGGCAACATCCACTACCTTGGTTCGCAGATGGAGTTCTTCTCCAACGATGCGCACGACGATAAGTTCTTCCACATTCTCGACACCGAGACTCGTGAGTTGACTCCTGTTCATAACCCTATCCGGTTGTTCCAGAAGTTCTATTACGATGACTCGAAGAACGACTACAGTGAGATGGATACTGAGATCTTCGACGAGAAGTTCGTTAAGGTTGTTGTCATCAACAAGACTGACCCTTTCTCGTTCGACCGTCTGATGGATCGCATCCAACAGCGCAACACCTATGAGTTGAAGATCCAAGAGAACTTCAACGAGTTCATAGGAGAGAACGTCGGTGACGACGGACTTGAGGTTGAAGACACCCACACCCTGCTTTCCCAGTATGTGGATAATGTCGAGACTGTTCTTGACAAAGACCGCATCAAGTTACAGATGAACGACTTGATGACTGAAGCACAAACGTTAGAGATTTCTTAATGATTACATTCAATAAAGTTCGGTATAGAAACTTCTTGTCCTCCGGTGACAACTGGACAGAGATACAACTGGACCGTAGCAGTCATACTCTGATTGTCGGACAGAACGGTGCTGGTAAGTCGACCATGCTCGACGCCATCTCCTTTGCCCTGTTCGGCAAGGCACACCGTAACATTAACAAACCTCAATTGGTCAACTCGGTCAATGGCAAGGGTATGGTTGCAGAGATCGAATTCAAAGTCGGTGCCAAAGAGTATAAGGTCATCCGTGGTTACAAACCTGTCAAGTTCGAGATCTTTGTCGACGGCACGTTGATGAACCAGAACTCGCACAACAAAGAGTACCAGAAAGTTCTCGAGCAAAACATCCTCAAACTTACGCACAAGACTTTTCATCAGGTGGTCGTGCTTGGTTCTTCTTCCTTCGTTCCGTTCATGCAGTTGTCTGCCTTGAACCGTCGCGAGGTAATTGAAGACCTGCTGGACATTGGTGTGTTCTCTAAGATGAATCAGATCCTTCGGGAGAAGCAAGCAGCATTGAGAGAGCAGACCAACCATATCCTTCACGCTATTGAGATCAATGACACTAAGCAAGAGGCACAGAAGAAATACATTCGTGATATTTCTAAAATAAACAATGATGCGAAAAACCAGAAAGAAACCTACATCCAAGAGACGACGCAAGAAGTTGAGAGACTCGTTAAAGAAAACTTCGAGAATCAGGATTTGGCGAATGCTGTTAGCGGCGAGATTACGCCGAAAATTTCGAAAGCAAACGAAACCCTCGCAACGCTGAATTCATATGAGTCAGAGTTCAACACTAAGATCAAATCACTTGTTAAGGATACCAAGTTCTATGAGAAAAATGACCACTGCCCGACGTGCGACCAGGACATCGGCGAGGAACTCAAGTCGAGGAAACTTGGCGAGGCAAAGGCAAAGGCATCAGAGTTACAATCTGGTAGTGTTAAAGTCCAACAGGAACGTGAAGCAGTCCTAGAGAATCTTGCCGAACTGAACGAGAAGCAACAGCAGGTTCAGGACTTACTACAGAAAGTACAAATCAATCTCCAGACCGTATCAACCCACAACTCTAACGTTGACAAGGCGAGAGCAGACATAGAGAGTCTCTCTGATACGCATTCAGACCTATCCCAAGCAAATGACGACTATGATACACTGATGGCAGAGTATCACGAACTCATGGAGACTCGCAACAAGCAGAACGATCAGTCAGCATACAACACGGTCATCTCTGAGATGTTGAAGGACTCTGGTATCAAGACCAAGATCATCAAGCAGTACCTGCCTGTGATCAATCAACTGGTCAACCAGTACCTACAGATCCTCGACTTCTACGTTCACTTTGATCTGGATGAGAAGTTCGAAGAGACAATCAAGTCTCGCCACCGTGATGCTTTCTCCTATGACTCTTTCTCTGAAGGAGAGAAGCAACGCATCGACTTGGGACTGTTGTTCTCTTGGCGTCAGGTTGCTAAGATGAAGAACAGCATCAGCACCAACCTGTTGATCCTTGATGAGACATTCGACTCTTCTTTGGACGAGGCGGGTATTGATAACCTGATGAAGATCATCCACACTCTGGGCGACGACACCAACGTGTTCATCATCTCCCACAAAGGTGAAATGCTCGACGGTAAGTTTGAATCTAAGATTGAGTTCGTGAAAGACAAGAACTTCTCTAAGATGAAGATTGCTTCTTAATGAGCAAGAAACCCTACACACCCAAGAAGAAGAGATACAACGACCTGTGCACTCTTTCGAGAGAAATGACTGCCGCAAAGATAAAACATGCATTCAATGGTTGTAAGATAGAAACTAAAGTGCAGAAATTTATAATGATCGACTCTCAGGTGTTGACAATTCAACTCTAATCTGTATAATGGTTAATATGAATCGAGAAATACTTACTATAGCAGGTCGCTCTTGGGAGAAGTTCCAAGGCGACGAAGGGCAGACTGTCTACGTTGCACAGTTTGTAGTTGAAGAAGAAGATGTGATCGGCAAGTTTGTCGATGACTCGTCGTTTGATCTCTTGATCGACCACGACGCAGACTTCTACATGCCGTCCACCACCATGGGTGAAGACGAACTAACTGAAGATCGAGTGGCATTTAAGTTCCGCAAGAATGTGTTCACTCAGGAAGAGCAAGACGGTTGCTACGCCGGATTGGTTGAGGCAGCAGTCGAGTCTAACAACCGTGGTATGGCAGCAGGTGCTCAACGCGAGGGCAAGAGTGGTGGTCGCGAGTGGGTGACCAACTACCAGCAGAACATCCTCGGTTGGTATGAGAAGGGTCAACCAACCAACGTTGATGGCAGTGATCCCCTCGAAGAGTTTCGTAATGACCCTGATCGTGATGCCGCAGGTGACAAGATCGTCTGGTTGCGCACTGCTGTTGAAGCAAAGTTCGAATCCTATGACAACTTCTTCCCGACTCTGGAAGATAAACTTGCTGGCATGCCACTCGGGATGGCACAAGCAGAGGCGCGTATTGTTCGCAAGAACCTGATCTCTGATACTTCATACGCCAATGCTATCTGGTCAGGCATTGCTGGTTTCTATGGTCGATACCCTCGTATCCCATACGGTCGACAGACTGCCTACACTGAGCACAACCGTGAGCAGTTCGAGAAGTGCTATCCATTTGCTCGTAAACTCGAAGACGAGTTTGCCCGAATGCTCCCAGAACGACACGCTGCCCAAAAGGTTTGTGCAGACAAGACCGATAAAAGATTCCTGATTGGTGAGGACACTACGTTCACCACCATCACTGTCAACACAACCACTAAAGACCGCAATGCTCGCATGGCATGTCACCGTGACGCAGGTTCACTCAACGAAGGGTTCTCGAACCTTACTGTGATCAGTGACGGTAGCAAAGACTGGAAGGGTGGATACCTCGTAACACCAGAAGTCCGTGCGGCGATCAACTGTCGTCCAGGTGATCTACTCCTTGTTGACAACATGCGTATCATTCACGGTAACACTCCCATTGAGTCTCCTGACTCTGGTGAAGATGACCTGATGCGTATGTCCCTGATCTTCTACTATCGAGAAGATATGATGAAGTTGGGCACTTGGGAATACGAGCACCTTCGTCGTGCATACGTTGACTCCCGCCGTCTGAACGAAGAACATATTTTATGGCGTCCATACTGGAACGGTGTCTCACCTTCTATGTGGGATGACCAAGAGTGGTATGACTGGTTGACTGGTGAAGGCGGAGAGGAAATGGTTCGACAATACCACCCAGAGGCATTTGCCCAAGCAGGTTCCCTTGAGGACTTCTTCGGGTGAGAGTTGTGTACTACTGGAACCTGCGCGACGACTTAGTCCAGTTTTACGAGTTGCGAGATGGTGCCTACCACCCAATTGGTAGATACACAACTCGTAAGGCACAGTTTGCATTCCTTGATTGTGAGAAGAGACAATTGCCATGTGCGGTGTGATCGGTGTTCAGATCCACGATGTTAAGTTGCAGGATATTGAAACTGTCCGCAACTTATTCCAGCAGTCACAGATCCGTGGCAAGCATGCCACTGGGGTCACATACTTCGACGGAGAGAAACTGGTAACCGAGAAAGAACCAGTTCCTGCCTCTGAGTTTATGAAGCACCGTGACGTGTCCGACTGGATGTTCAAAGATGACATTACAGGCAAAGATTCCCTCTGCTTGATCGGGCACATCCGATACTCGACATCCGACCTACGGTTCAACCAACCGTTCCAAGGTCAATCCGGAGACAGTCAAATCTCCATCGCACACAACGGTGTGTTGTCACAAGAGGCAGTTGAGTCTTGGGAATATGAGACTGAAACTGCCAACGACTCTGAGATGATACTACGGTCATTCGAGTCAGGAGATCACCCTCTCGAGAAGTTTGCTGATCGCTCTATGGCAGTCACCTACATTCAGACTCTGACTCGTGCCGACACCAACGCACCCTTTGCAATGTTGCACGGTTTCCGCAACCATGAACGTCCCCTGTATATGTCCAACACCAAGAGTGGGTTGATTTTTGCATCTACTTCGGATATACTTGTTCGTTCTGGTGTAAAAGATAATGTTGAACGCACCGACCCATTTGTCGAGTATACTCGCGGTGGGGTGAGCAGGAGGTGGCACCCTATGCACCTCGGCACTGAGGAACCAAAGGATCTACAACCATGATTCGATATACTCAAGAACAAGTTGAGCAGTTGCTAGAGAAGCAACCAGAGGGCAGGAACACAAAGTTCCTCAAGTCCTCGCACAACCTGTGGTTCAGGTTCAAGAACTATGTGAAGAACCCTCCATTTGTTTTAGAGGACGCTGGAGTGCCTGTTGCTCTGGTGTTTATCACTTTCTCGCAACGGTCCAAGTATGCCAACCTGTATGAGATTGTCACCCTTGAGGGCAAGGAAGGTTGCGGGTATGCTTCTGAGGTTTACTGGGAAGTCATGAAGGCAGCACATGAGTCGGGTATGGAGAGACTGAAGATGTCCTGCACTCCCACCTCTGTCACTTGGCACAAACGCAACGGCACAATCTTCTGGGCAGTTGACCCTTCTGGTTCTCTCCGCGTTGATCAACCTCTGTTCCCCAATCAGCACGAGCAACTGACCTTCCGTGAGATGGCAGTCAAGGATCCTTCCATTGCCCTACCTGTTGAGAAGGTGATCGGCAAGTTGAAGGAAGAGGGCATAGACGATCATGGGTTTGGTGCTAAGAAGACTGCACAAGTCACTGAGGCAATTGATTCCGTCGACCCCTACTGGTTGCGTCTGTCTCTTTTCGAACCAACGCACTTCTCGTTGGACGAGTTTCTATGAACCACGAACAAACGTTCGTTGATTGGTTCGGTCGCGGTCTTGAGATCAAGGACGTTGACCCAGCACTTGACATGTCGAACTATTTCTTCGACAGGTTTGAATATAACACCGAACAAAGACTTTGGATTACTTGGATTTATGGAACCACTTATCACTGGCCTACAGCATATGTTGTATGGAATGAGTTTCCTGATATGGACCTTGTTGGGGTCGATCGTCTTCGTGAATGGAATGATGCTAATTATTCTCGTCTCCGTTATCAGACTGACACGAAATGGAATAAGGGTCATCTTGCCGACCAATTTGTATCATATAAAGAGTTCGTTGGCCAACGATCACAACTCGAAGCACTGACCGAAAACTTCGTCGGTGATCCCACCAAAGACTTCTACACCCTTTGGGATACAGTCAACAACCTACACAAGTTTGGTCGATACACTTCTTGGTTCTACATCCAAGCATTGAAGCAGACCTGTGGTCTTCCTGTCGACGTTGATAGTCTATGGTTGCACGACTACAGTGGCAGTAAGTCGCACCGCAATGGTCTGTGCTATGCGGTCGGTAAACCTGAGTGGGTGGACAGTAAGACGAACCGTGTCAAACTCGACGCAACCCAGATTGACTTCCTTGAGGGCAAGGGTCGTGAGATACTTGAGGAGGTCAAACTCCGATACCCGCACGTTGCTGACAAGGCAGACTTCTTCGCAATGGAAACATCCCTGTGCTCGTTCAAGAAGTTGTATCGACGTTCACGTGGCAGATACCTTGGATACTACCTTGACCGCCAAGCAGAGGAGATCGATAAGGTCGCCGCAGATAAGTGGGACGGCATTGATTGGCAACCTCTTTGGGATTCACGCAACGAAGTGCTTGACTCTCGATGGTTAATGGGTAGAATAGAGTCTAACTTATATAATATATTCTTGGATACTGGTTCGTTTGAACCTGACGACAGGAATGGACTTGAGGCATTCTTCGGATGAACGACCCTTACAAGATTAAACGCAGTCCTCTCAGGTATCCAGGTGGTAAGTCTCGCGCATGCGACTTCCTGTTCAAAAACGAGAACATGCCTATCAACTCCATTGCAGAGTATCGTGAACCATTCATCGGTGGTGGTTCTCCTGCAATTGCTTTCTCGAAAAGATACCCAAACATCCCTGTATGGATCAATGACAAGTATTATAATTTGTATTGCTTCTGGTTGTCTTTGCGAGACCGAGGTGTGGAGATGCACGAACAGATCTTAGACCTGCGACGCAAACATAACACCCCTGAAGCAGCAAAAGAGTTCTTCGATGAGATCCGAGTAACCATCGACGACCAAGACGATCCCTATGAGATTGCTTGGAGATTCTATATCATCAACCGTTGTTCGTTCTCTGGATTGACAGAGTCCTCTTCTTTCTCTGAGTTGTCCTCCATTGGTAACTGGAATGAAAACCTGATCAATGGTCTGCTCTTCTATCACCGCACAGTAAAGAACTGGAAGATCACCAACCTTGACTATGCCGAACTCTTGACTGATGACCCAAACGCATTTGTATTCCTTGATCCACCTTATGACTTGAAGACTGATTATCTCTTGAGTGGTGGTGACGGTGAGGCACTGTATGGCAAGAAGGGTGAAATGCACCGAGGTTTTAATCATGTCGACTTTGCCGAAACTCTGAACAACCACGGTTGCATGCAGATGGTAACATATAACTCTAACGAGAACATCCGCAAGTTGTTCGATGGTTGGCATCAAGAGGAATGGGAACTGACATACTCCATGAACAACCAATCAGAGAAGTATGTTGAAGCACAGAAGGAAAGAAAGGAACTTCTTTGCCTCAACTACGATCATCAAAGTATAAATACGTTGGATGATTTCTTGGAGAGTTGATCTGACTCAACAACTGGGGAAACTAAAAGCAGGTTCTCCGAAAGTAACCTTTACAGTGTGAAGTATACATGAAACTAATCTACCTTATCGGACTTCCAGGTTGTGGCAAGTCTACAGTCATGAAGCAGTTTATGGAAGCAGTCGGTGGTGAGTGGAAGACAGACCGTCCAGTTGACCTGCTCGACTCTCACGTGAATGGAGACTATCGTGTCCTCGGTAAGTATGAGGAAGGTGAAGTGTTCAGTGGCACCGACCGACTGAGCATGGCAGTATCCCCCAAGGCAGTTGAGTTCCTATCTACTAAACCTGATGAAGTTATTGTCGGTGAAGGTGACCGTCTTAACAACGCAGGGTTCTTCGAAGCAGCTGGTGATGGTCTGACCATTATCCACCTGACCGTATCTGATGAAGAGCGTGAACGTCGTTACAAGGAACGAGGTAGTGATCAGTCTGACAAGTTTATCCAGACCGTGCGCACCAAGTGTTCAAATATCCTCGAACGTTTCGGAGATCAGCAAACTCTTTTTGGTGAAGAGGAAGGGTGCATCATTGAGGTGCGTCACGAAACACCAGAGGACACGCAAGCAATCGTCGAGTTGATGCTGTCCATATAAGTTTACAGTGGGTTGTCCGAGTGGTCGAAGGAGCACGCCTGGAAAGCGTGTAAACGGAAACGTTTCGAGGGTTCGAATCCCTCACCCACTGCCATCTTCCTGATTTCGTTCAGGTTTCTCATACTTGTCTTTGCTCCCCGCCTGAGAGATAATAGTCTCATAGTAAAGGAGAACAAGTATGAAAGCACCGTGGTATGCCAAAGGGGAAAACGGAGCACACATCCGCAACCTCGAAGATATGCTCTTCGACGGTTCACTGTCAATCTACAGATTCATTGAGCGTTTGGAATCTATGGGTCTGTCCCAAGACGAGATAGATGTCGTCTGCGAACTCGGTGAATACTCCACCCCCATCGATGATTTAGATAGTTATTACCGATTGCCCTAAGTTGTTGATTTTACAGAAGAAAACGATATTTGTCTTTGGACGTGAAATGAACGATAATAGTATTTGAATTGAGGGAATACTATGCAAGCATCTAAGTCAGTTACCGCCAAACTCCTAGCAACCGAGAACATCACGGTCGTGCAGGACAAGGTTCGCACCGCGTCATTCGACATCAAGAACCGTGTGCTGACTCTCCCGCTCTGGGCAGATGTTTCTACCGCCACTGAAGACCACCTGATTGGTCACGAAGTTGGACACGCTCTCTACACTCCCCTTGAAGGATGGCACGACGCAGTCTGCGACAAAGGTGCCAACTACAAGTCATTCTTAAACGTGGTCGAGGACGCACGGTCCGAGAAGTTGATCCAACGAAAGTATCCTGGTCTGCGTCCTCTCTTCATCAAGTCATACCGCGCTCTGCTCGCAGATGGTTTCTTTGGTGGTACCATTGACTCTATCAACGACATGGGTCTCATCGACCGCATCAACACTCACTTCAAGTGTGGCATGTCCGCTGGTGTTGAGTTCTCTGCTGAAGAGAAGCAGTGGTTGCCTCGCATCGAAGCACTGGAGACTTGTTGGGAAGAAGTTGTCAAAGTAACTGACGAGTTGTTCGAGTTCTGCAAGCAGGAGTTGGAAGAGCAACGTCAACGTGAGGAAGAAGAAGCGGCAAACCAAGAAGAAGAAGAAGAAGGTGACGCAACTGACTACAACGACGAAGATGACTACTTTGATTTCTCTGACGACGAAGAGTCTGAAGACGACGACACTGAGTCATCTGCCGCTGACACCGATGGTGAGGGCGACGAGTCTTCTGAAGATGACGAAGGTCAACAGGGCGAAGCAGAAGGTTCTGAGTCTGACGACGAGTCTGACGATCAGGGCGAGAATCCTGCACAAACACGAGAAGGTGGCAAGGGTAGCAACATCGACCCGAACCTGCCTATGTCTAAGACAGACGACTCACTGCGTGACGCCATTGATCAGATGGCAGAGGGATCTGCTCGGAATGTGACGAACTTCACCGTTGATGCTCCGGAATACTCCAAGCACGTCATCTCATACAAGACTATCCTCGACGAAATCCGAGGCATTGCCCCTATCATAAACGAGAACTCATACCTTGCCAATGACGAAGGTTATGCGCAGAGATGGGTCGAGGAAACAATAAAATGTATGCCAAGGTTCACTGCTGTCGGTGACTTCTTGTTCAACCGTTGGCAGTCTGTCAACAAGAAAGCAGTCAACCACATGGTCAAGGAATTCGAGATGCGCAAGCAGGCAGGTGAGTTTGCTCGTGCCTCTACTGCCAAGACTGGTGTCCTCGACACGATCAAGATGAACAACTACAAGTTGACCGACGATATCTTCAAGAAGGTCACTATCCTGCCTGAAGGCAAGAACCACGCTTTCGTTATGTTCCTCGATATGTCTGGTTCAATGGTAGACGACATCTACGCTACTGTAGAACAGACTCTGTTGTTGGCGTCTTTCTGTCGACAGATCAACGTACCCTTCCGAGTATATGGTTTCACTGACCGATACTCTGACCGTTACGGACACAAGGAGCGCAACGGTGGTAACGAATATTATGTTGCCAACGGGATTGCTCTTCTTGAGTTGTTCAGCAACGAGCAGAGCAAGTCTCAGTTCGTCACCATCGCCAAAGCAATGTTGACGCACTATATTTCTATAGGCAACCGCAAATCCGCTGACAAGTTAATCCACGATTGCTTCAATGAAACTGGATACTCTATCCACCGAATGCACACCCATGTTCGTTGTTTCGATCTAGGAGGCACTCCTCTGGACGCTGCTATCATGATCGGGATTCCACTGGTCAATGCCTTTCGTGCAAAGAACCGAACTGACATCATGAACGTTGTGTTCTTGACCGACGGTGCGTCACACGAGATGGAGTGCACTGGTACAACTTGGAGATCTGCTTCTTATGGTTCTCAATCGCACGCTTCGATCGTTTGCCCATACAACAACAAGACTTACAAGTCTCGTCGGTTGGGCACCCGCCCCACCAGCGCCACAGAGTTATTGATGGAGATGATGAAGGACTGCACTGGTGCTAACATGATCGGTTACTTCATCACCAAGCAGACCAAGAACTTTGCTATGCGTGACTATGGTTGGGCGACTGGCCGTACTCTCTCTTGGGAGAAGAGAGAAGAGTTGTGGAAGCAGATGCGCGAAGACGGATTCCTTCCTGCCAATGTGGTCGGGTATGATGATTTCTTCATCGTCGGAGACAAGTCTCTCCGAATCGAAGACAACAAGATGGACGAAGTCGAGGCAGGTGAGGTCAGCAAGGCACGACTCCGCACCATGTTCAAGAAGGCACAGACTGGTGGCAAGAAGTCACGCAAGATGCTGAACGACATCGTGAAGCGTTGTGCCTAAGTTGTTGATTTCGTTCAAGTTTATTACATTTGTCTTTGGTAGTGAATTGAACGATAATAGTATCTGAATTGAGTGACACAAGAGAAAGATTATGAAAGACCAGTCTGATATGTTCCAAGAAGAAATTGCCCCTAGTAAGGTCCGAAACTCTGTTAATGCCGCAAAGGGCGTCTTTCGCAATGTTCGGGATCAGGTTGTGACCCAATCAACACGCATCTCTGAATCAGAAGAAGCCCGAGAAATCGGAGAGGCAACAAAAGAAACAGTTAAGGAGTCCATTAAGTCTCCTTTGATGAAACACGTAGTCGGTGGAGTCATCGCTGGATTGATTGTTGGATCACTATTGCCTGTGCCTATGTTTACCGCTGCTGGTGTGGGTGCTGCTATCGGTGCCTACAAAGGACTTACATCGTAAGTTGTTGATTTCGTTCAAGTTTATTACATTTGTCTTTGGTAGTGAATTGAAC
>OJDG01000335.1_pt1 | contig 12363 bp, 16 predicted proteins | sample 1592411 | NCBI WGS metagenome assembly OJDG01 (sample SAMN05416759, study PRJEB24817) | seawater metagenome | isolation source: Sea water | place: Canada:Atlantic | collected 2013-07 | reverse complement strand
TCTACACACTGCATATCGTCGGCAGCGTCAGATGTGTATAAGAGACAGGTCTGCAGCTGTAGGTGCATTTGCCATTGCCAATAACTTGGTAGAGGCCTCTAGAGTGCCAGATAACGGCATCGCCGTAGTCCGGATTTGGCAAGCTAACATCAGCAAAACCATTATTGCCCACGTCCCCATGCTCAATGGGGAAGTATGTGAAACCGGCGACTTTGAGTTGGACGGCGTAACCTTTCCTGCCGCTGAGGTGCAATTAGATTTTCTCGAGCCAGCAGATGATGACGGCGGCTCTATGTTCCCTACCGGCAACTTGGTAGACGACCTAGAGGTTCCGGGTGTAGGCACACTCAAAGCCACTATGATTAACGCGGGCATACCCACTATCTTTTTAAACGCTGAAGAAATTGGTTATACCGGCTGCGAGCTACAAGACGACATCAATAACGATGAAAAAGCCTTAGCGCGGTTTGAAAACATTCGCGCTCACGGTGCGTTACGTATGGGATTGATCAGTGATTTAGCTGAAGCCCAAGGTCGACAACATACGCCCAAAGTGGCCTTTGTGGCCAAGCCCGCGGCTTATACTTCGTCCAGCGGTAAGAACATTACGGCGGCGGATATAGATTTGCAGGTGCGCGCTCTGTCTATGGGCAAACTACATCACGCCATGATGGGTACGGCTGCTGTGGCCATTGGTACTGCAGCGGCAATACCCGGCACATTGGTCAACTTAGCAGCAGGCGGCGGCGAGTTAGAGGCGGTTAAATTTGGCCATCCATCAGGCACGCTGAAGGTGGGTGCTGCGGCCCAGTTGGTGGAGCAAGAATGGACTGTGAGCAAAGCCAGCATGAGCCGAAGTGCTCGAGTGCTGATGGAAGGATGGGTGAAAATTCCCGGAGATTCTTTCTAACTTTCTAACTTTCCCTTTGGCCAATCAAAAAGACCCAAACCAAAAACAGAAAACAAAAACAGAAAACAAAAACCAGAAAGCAAAAAAGGGCTATAGAAATACTATAGCCCCTCTTGCACAACCCAACTGCACAACCCAGCTGCGCAACTCAACTTGCCCCCTCCATCAGACGTACCAAACGTGCGCCTAACAAAGTTCGCCTCACTCACTTAGCGCTGTGCGATTGGCGTCAAAACTCTTGGTTCTGGTCCGATATAGTCGGCGCTAGGACGAATAATACGATTATTCTCGCGCTGCTCCATAACGTGCGCGGCCCAGCCCGATACTCTAGAGCAAACAAAAATTGGCGTGAACAACTTTGTAGGAATACCCATAAAGTTGTAGGTAGAGGCGTGGAAGAAGTCTGCGTTAGCAAACAATTCTTTCTCGTCCCACATAACCTTTTCAACTGCACAGGAAACTGGATATAGAACCGTGTCCCCTACTTCGGCTGCGAGTTTTTCAGCCCACTTCTTGATAATGACATTACGCGGATCCGAGGTGCGATAGATCGCATGGCCAAAGCCCATGATCTTATCTTTGCGTTCCAACATGCCCAAAATACCAGCGGTGGCTTCTTCAGCAGTAGAAAACTTTTCAATCAATTCCATAGCCGCTTCATTAGCGCCGCCATGCAGTGGTCCACGCAGGGAGCCTATGGCACCTGTGACACAAGAATGCATATCGGACAATGTAGAGGCACAAACTCGGGCGGTAAACGTAGACGCATTGAACTCATGCTCTGCATAAAGGATTAAGGAAATGTCCATTATCCGTTCGTGCAATTCACTGGGCTTCTCACCTGTAAGGGTCTGCAAGAAATGCCCGGCTAGAGATTCTGCATCAGTATCAGTCTCAATACGCACACCTTCATGACTGAAGCGATACCAATAGTTAATGATGCCTGGCAAAGCGCCTAACAAACGATCCGCCGCTCTTTGTTGGTTTTCAAAACCGTCTTCTGGCTCTAAGTTGCCCAGCATTGAACAACCGGTGCGCAGCACGTCCATTGGATGCGCGGAGGCTGGAATACGTTCCAAAACCTCTAGTAATGCCTGCGGCAATACTCTGTTGCCCTTGAGCACAGCGCGGTAGCTGTCTAACTGCGCTTGGTTAGGCAATTCGCCATGAAACATGAGGTAGGCGACCTCTTCAAAAGTCGCATTGTCAGCAAGATCAGAAATATCATAGCCGCGATAAGTAAGCCCCGTGCCACTTAGCCCAACGGTGCATAGCTCTGTGGTACCTGCGCTCTGACCGCGCAAACCCGCGCCACCTAGTACTTTCTCTACCATTTTACTCTCCTCAACAATCAAATTGTGCGAGCCCGAGCAGAGCCGGACTCTCTATTAATCTATAATATTTAGGCCTCTATTTAGGCCTCTATTTAGGGCTGCGTTAAAGCCTCTGTTAGAACCTCTATTACAACCTTTGTTGGTAATTAGGCCTGCTCAGCAAACAGTCGGTCTAACTTTTGCTCATACTCGTGGTAACCCAAGAAATCATAAAGCTCCATACGCGTTTGCATGGTGTCCACTACGGATGTTTGCGTGCCTTCAGATCGTATGGCCTGATAAACGTTTAGTGCCGCCTTATTCATAGCTCTAAAGGCTGAGAGCGGGTAAAGGGCCATGGCAATGTCTACTGCCGCAAGTTCATCAGCGGTATACAACGGGGTTTCACCGAACTCAGTCAAGTTAGCCAGTACTGGAATACCGGCAGCTTCAACGATGGGCGCGTACATGCCAATTTCTGTCATCGCTTCAGCAAAAATTGCGTCAGCACCGGCTTCCGCAAAGGCGCCAGCACGATCCACAACCGCATTCATACCGTCCACTGCCAAAGCATCTGTTCTAGCCATAACGACAAAATCTGGGTCTGTTTTCGCATCCACTGCTGCCTTGATGCGATCTACCATTTCAGCCACTGAGACAATGGATTTATTGGGTCTATGACCACAGCGCTTTTGCGCTACTTGGTCTTCAATATGCACGGCGGCGGCGCCTGCTGCAGTCATATCTTTAATGCTGCGCGCAATATTGAAAGCGCCACCCCAGCCGGTATCAATGTCTACTAGCAACGGCACACTGGTCGCCGCAGTTATACGACGGACATCTTCCAAAACGTCATTTAGGGAAGTCATGCCAAGATCTGGCAAGCCGTAGGAAGCATTAGCGACGCCGCCACCTGACAAATAGATGGCTTTATATCCAACGCTCTCAGCCATCAACGCGGTATACGCGTTAATAGTGCCTGGAATTTGTAACGGTTTTTCGCTCGCCATAGCTGCACGAAATTTCTTACCTTGACTCATTCTATTCTTTCTCCAAATTTCCTACCCATCGACACTGGGCGTTGCACAATCGCGCACTTTGAGCGTACGCGAAGCATATTTATTTCTGGATCACTGCTCATCAATACGTGATTAAAAGAGCATTGATCACTCCAAAGCCTGCCCCTAGTCTACATGACTAGACAACGGCTAGCCTACCGCCTCTTCAATCAGCGCCTGCAGCTGGGCATAGTCCTCCGCCAACGGATATTGCGGAAATTGGGCGCGCACATTTTCTGGGGCTTGAAAAAAGATGCCATGATCTGCCTCTTCAAGCATAGACACGTCGTTAAACGAGTCCCCCGCCGCAATGACCTTCAAATCTAAAGATTTAAATGCTTTTACTGAGTGCCGCTTTGGATCGGTCTGACGCAGCTTGTAGCCCACCACACGGTCATTTTCGACAACCAGCTTGTGGCAGAGCAAGAACGGATCGCCTAATTGCACCATCAACGGCCCAGCAAATTCGTAAAACGTGTCTGAGATAATGGCCACCTGAAAGCGTTCACTTGCCCAATCAAGGAAATCTTTTGCGCCATCCAAAGGCTTAAGTTTGGCAATTTCGTTTTGAATATCGGTAAGGGTAATGCCCTGCTTATGCAAAATATCCAATCGATAATCCATAAGATCTTCGTACACCGGAATGTCCCGAGTGGTCTTGAGTAACTCCGGTAACTGAGTTTCTCGCGCTACCGCCTGCCAAACTTCTGGCACTAAAACGCCTTCTAGATCCAAACACAAAATATCCAAAACATGCCCCACTAATTAATTTGGCGTAAGCATATAGCAAGATGTTCTTTTTTTAATAGCTTTTGCGCTGTTAGCCTGCGCTGGTGAAATGATGAGTAGCGAAAAAACACACTTCGCACCCAAAGTACTTGGACAAAAGATAAAGGAACGAGGCAGTAATGGCTTCCGAAAACACCCAGACACAAGACAACAGTCTAATAGCAACCACAAGAGCACTTCTGGATGATGCGCTCACGCGTTTCGAAAAAGGCACCATCGCAGTGTCTTTTAGCGGCGCAGAAGACGTGGTGCTTATAGATCTGATCCACCGCCTAGGCTATGCGGTTGATGTCTTCTCACTAGATACAGGACGCCTGCACCCTGAGACCTACGAATTTATAGAGAAGATCAGAACGCACTACGCAACACCCATAGAGCTGCTGTCGCCAGATGCCAAAGCGCTGGGTGAATTGGTTAAAGAAAAAGGCCTATTTAGTTTCCGCGAGGACGGCCACGGAGAATGCTGCGGCGTCAGAAAGATTCAGCCGTTAAAGCAAAAGCTCAGCCACCTGAAAGCTTGGATCACCGGGCAGCGCAAAGACCAAAGCGTGACCCGCACAGACGTGCCTTTAGAGCAAATAGATGCTGCTTTTTCGACCCCAGAGAATGAGTTGACCAAGTTCAACCCGCTGGCCGAGTGGACATCAGCAGATGTGTGGCAGTACATCAGAGTCAATGAAGTGCCTTACAATCCGCTCCACGATAACGGCTTTGTTTCAATCGGCTGCCAGCCCTGCACCAGGGCTATTGGCCCACAAGAACATGAACGAGCTGGACGTTGGTGGTGGGAAGAGGAGACCAAGAAAGAATGTGGCCTGCACAGCCAGAACGTCATTAAAATCATTTCCAATCAATAAAACCTAACAAGCTGCCCACGAGCACCCGTTAATCACGGGTGTGGGCCGAGTAACCACTTAATTTTTTCAAACACATAAACCGCAAGCAAGAAACCCTGCGACCTGCTGTGTAGATGTTGCAAATCAGCCAGACCCAGCGACGCCGACAAACTACACCATCCATCGGCCTACACTTACCACCTAACGGCTTCCCCCCCGCAAAGAACTAGATTCAACTTCTAATAAGAGTCAGGTACGAATGAACATGGGCGAAGAAATTTCAAAGAACTTTCAAAGAACTTGCGAAGAAATTGCAAACAGAACAACCCAAGCCACCCGCTCACCAATACACAGAGCTGTATCAATGGACTGGAATTTATTCTTTAAATAGACCTCGAAAAAATGAAAAACCCAATCGAGAATCCATTTGGTCGACTGATGTTAGAATCCTATTTTCAACAGTTTGCTATAAGTTGCACATTTCCCGCACTCGCGCCCGTAACCTTCCGCCAAGGTTATCAACAACCAACCCTGTCGTTACCATTAATGGCCTTTACGGCTCTGTCTGCTCTTTTTTACCCCTCTTCGCGTTTTGCTTATTACAGCCTATGTGGATTCGTTTCTGGCCAATCGAAAATTTCCGGCAGTATCGTCTCTGAGTTTCTGTTCAGACTTTTCACTGTGACATTATGTTTTTTGCTCGCAAAATTAGTAGCGCCCATTGGTTTTATCTTCCTAAACTCTTTTAACAATTAGTATGTTGTTAACACCGCTCCTCCACCAAGTGAGAATAAAGCAATCATGATCCGCATTTACGGCCTAAAGGAAAAATTGAATCCGATTAAGGCCAAACTCTCTAATGTAATCAACCTGTGCATGATAGATGCACTGTCTTTCCCGAACGGCAAACGGGTACACGTCTTCTTTCCTCTCGAAGCGGAAAATTTTTTCTACCCAGAAGGTAGCTCTGAAGACTACACCGTTATTGAAATTACTATTATGGAGGGCCGAGAGATTTCAGCGAGAAAGGCTCTCGTATACCTACTGTTTACAAGAATCGAAACAGAACTGGGCATACAACCGGCAGACATTGAAATATCTATCGCTCAAGCCCCCGCCCATGACTGGGGCACCAGAGGCATGACCGGTGACCAACTCAAATTGGGTAAGTAATTACGTCATTCTGAAATTGGCTTTCTCAGAATACATGAGGCATTTTACAAAGCTAATCGCGCGAAAAATTTACACCTAGGCATGCACTCACTTATGAAACTATTCCTAACAACAATTGCCTTATTCCTCACCTCAGCAAATGCAATGAGTTGTTCATGTATTCGCGAACACGGCAGCCTTGAAGATCAAGTCGCCGCAGCTTTCGCATCCGCAACCATTGTCGTCTGGGCAAAAGCCGAGTCCACTCGAGATAACAGTAAAAGCAAACTAAAATCATCAAACAACGTGCAAGCGATAGAGAGCAGCGATCACTTCGAAAAACAAAGGACAACTTTCGTTACTATCGAGTCGTTGAAAGGCGACCATCCTGAACGTTTCGCTACCGAAGTAGTCATTGTTTGCTGCGTTTGTGGGTACCGCTTTACAGAGGGAAAAGAATATTTACTGTATCTACACAACGGCCCAAATCAAGCAGGTTACTATCACGCAAATATTTGCACACGCACTAAACCAATGACTAGCGCGGCAACTGAGGAGGTCGAAATTTTACGCGAACTGCGTCACCCGTTAGAACTTAAGATGAAAGAAGATGACACAACACCGAATACTTGGTGTCACGAGACAGCTTCATAGGCGACATACATGGCTTCAGCTTTTGCACATATCGTCGTTCCCGCGGTGACCTATGCCGCTCTAAAGGGCAAACGTTTTAACATTCGCCTTTTAGTACTCGCCATGGCACTGGCCATATTTCCAGACATAGACGTTATTGCATTCAAATTTGGCATCGCTTACGAATCTCAATGGGGACACAGAGGGTTTACCCACTCTTTGATGTTTGCAGGTCTAGTCGCTCTACTATGTAGCATTTTCTGGCGTCAACTACGCTCACACCCGATGATGATTTTTGTCATTTGCTTTGTCGCTTGCGCATCCCACGCCTTGCTAGACGCCATGACCAACGGCGGCCTCGGCGTGGCCCTATATTGGCCTTTTGACCATGAACGACTCTTCCTGCCTTTCCGTCCCATCCAGGTATCACCAATAGGTGTGAAAGCATTTTTCTCCGAGTGGGGGTTAACAGTCATCGCCTCGGAGTTAATTTGGGTATTTATTCCAGGCATAGCCATGTCGGTAGCTGGTTTTTTTGCCAGAACTAAATATCAAAGCTCATACCATGATTAGGCAAACGTTTTACTCAAAAACTCCGGTTGTGTTGACGCACAACCTGTTGCGCCTGAGAAATTCTGGAAACGCTCATACCCCATGAGATTCATCTTACCATTGGCCCTAATTCTCCTAACCCCATCAGCCAACGCCTCCTGCGTAATCCTTTTACATGGATTAGCACGGAGCGAGGGCTCAATGGAAAAATTAGGCGATGCGCTGACTGTTGCAGGGCACAAGGTCATCAACCTTGGTTATCCTTCCAGAGAACACGCCATTGAAACGCTGGCCGCAATGGCGATAGAACCAGCACTAGCAGCATGCGATAACTCTACAGAGATAAGTTTTGTGACTCATTCATTAGGGGGAATACTGGTTCGCCAATACTTAGCTCATAAAGAAATCGCCAACTTAAAGTATGTGGTCATGCTTGGACCGCCGAACCAAGGCAGCGAGGTAGTAGATAAGCTGAGGGATATACCCGGTTTCTATATGCTAAATGGTGATGCAGGTATGCAACTGGGTACAGACCAACTCAGTGTGCCAAAGCGCCTCGGACCCGCGAATTTTGATGTTGGCATCATTGCTGGCAATCAAAGTATCAACTGGATACTGTCAACTCTCATTCCCGGTAACGATGATGGCAAAGTGTCGATAGCGCGCACGAAACTTGAAGGGATGAACGACCATATTGAACTCGCCACCGCTCACCCGTTCATGATGAAAAATGATGAGGCCATTTCTCAGGTTATTTACTATTTGTCGAACGGCCATTTTGATCGAAACGCTCATTAGCGTTGCGCTTGGCTAGCCTTCGACTCTGGCTCTCCTATAGTGTCTTTTCACCATTTGTCCTAACAGAACCTCACTGCTGAGCAGTTCAAACTTCATCTCCTGATCATGGGTATCGAACAATCGATCTCCCCCGCCAAGCAATATGGGTAATTCAGTAATGATCAATTCATCAATAAGGTCTACACGCAAAAAGCGTTGAATGGTATTGCCACCGTCAATATAAAGGTTTGTGAAACCCTGCCGCTTGGCTAACGCCACTATTTCCGCCGGCGTACCCTAAGTAAACTGCACATGTTCTGCAAACCCTTCAGGGGCAGTATCCATTGGACTGCTGAGGGGGGCACGGGTATCGCCAGTGAAGCGACTTCCAAAATGACAGATTACGTTTTTGCCGAGACCGAAATTGTTAGAATTGCAGCGCTGGTGTACAGCCCCAATACCGCCTCAATGAAGGTTCTTGAAAAGTGTGGTTATAGGTTGGAGGCGATACGCCAAAAAGCTGGGTTTAAACACGGCGTATTTTTAGACGAACACGCTTTTGTGAAATTTCGCCCGTAGCGCAAAACAAAGCCCCCCTTCACCTATTTGGCAATTCCACCGCCTCAAACAAACTCTCTCGTTCTGCGGTGGTAAAACATGCCTGTGCCTCGTGCACAATACGGTCATCCAAATGCGGCGCAAACTCGTTGATTATGTCCAGCATGTAGCGGCGCAAAAATGTGCCACGACGAAAGCCAATATGGGTAACGCTTGATTCAAACAGATGGCTGGCATCTAGCCGCACCAAGTCCGTATCTTGGGCCTCGTCGTAGGCCATTGAAGCAATAATCCCCACCCCTATTCCTAAGCGCACATAAGTCTTTATGACGTCGGTGTCAGTGGCTGTAAACACCACGTTAGGCGTCAACCCTGCCTGCCCGAAAGCATCGTCCAGCTTTGAGCGACCGGTAAAACCAAACACGTAAGTAACAATTGGGAACTCAGCCAAATCTTTTAACGTCAGCGGCCCCTTCTTTGCGAGCGGGTGGTCTTTAGGTACGACTACCGACCGATTCCACCTGTAACACGGCATCATGACTAAATCTTTAAACAACTCCATGCCTTCGGTGGCAATGGCAAAATCCGCAGCGCCAGAGGCTGCTAACTGAGATATCTGCTCGGGCGTTCCCTGATTCATGTGCAGTGCGACATTTGGATACTTTGCACGAAACTTTTGAATGACACCCGGCAGCGCATAACGCGCTTGGGTATGCGTAGTGGCAATGGTTAACGAGCCATGGTCTTTATTGGAATACTCTTGGGCAATTTCTTTGATAGTGCGCGACTTCGCAAGAATTTCGCCGGCCATTCTTATAATGTGCTGGCCCACATCGGTAATTTCAGACAAATGCTTACCGCTACGGACAAAGATCTCTATGCCCAGCTCGTCTTCCAAAAGTCTAATTTGCTTGCTCACCCCTGGCTGAGAAGTAAAAAGCGCTTGAGCAGTGACCGAGACATTGAGGTCGTTTTTAGCGACCTCCCAAACATACCTTAACTGCTGCAGTTTCATATCGACTCCCTAGGCTAGAGTTCAATGAGCTACGGCCCATATACTTAGCACTAAAAGTTATAAAAAATAATTTGTTATAACTATTCTAACGTCCTTCTTTAATCAGGTCTCATAAATTTTGCTGCAAGTAGCATCTTGCGTACGCGCACGTAGCGTTCAACGCCGTATCAGTTACGGTCTTTTTTTGGAAGGAGGGAAGGAAGGAAGGAAGGAAGGAAGGAGGGAGGGAGCGAGCGAGCGGCAAGGAAGCGAGAAGAAACGAAGCCTAAAGCTCGCTTATTCGTGGTTAACAATTCCATGAGGCACATGGCCAGTTGGAAGGTGATCCGCTGCGCGCTCACAATGAGCGGCGTGATCGTCGAAGAAAATGTCGGCTTCAAATGAACGCAAAAATTCGGTTTTATCCATGCCGCCCAAAAAGAGCGATTCGTCCAAGCGGATATCCCACGCACGCAAAGTGCGAATCACACGCTCATGAGCAGGCGCGCCTCTAGCTGTAACCAAAGCTGTCCGAATGGGGCTTTCGCCTTCAGGAAACTCATTTTGTAGTTTGTGCAATGCACCCAAAAAAGCCTTGAAGGGTCCGCCACCCAATGCTCTATTCGCCTTGCTGACTTCCGACTCACTGAAGGCCTCTAGACCTTGGGTCTGATAAATCATTTCCGCCTCATCAGAGAACAGTACAGAGTCGCCATCGAAGGCCAATTTGAGCGCCTCGTTTTCTGCGCCAGGCTGAGATTTACTGCGGCCCATTAGAGTAGCGGCTGCAACATTTTGCGTTAGCGCTTGGCGTACATCTTCGGCATGAGAAGACAAAAACAAATCACAGTTAAACGCATTGATGTAGCGGTACGGCGATTGACCACTACAAAAAGCCGCTCGCGTAATGTCTAGGTTGTGCGCTCGTATGGAGTTAAAAACACGCAGCCCAGTATCTGCAGAATTACGCGACAAGAGTATTATTTCTACTTTAGGTTTGCTTAGTAACTTATTGATATTAAGTAATTTTTCAACGAGAAAAAACCCTTCGCCGGGCGTTAGCACGGCATCCTCTTCAGCAATTTGATAGCGCCGGTAGGCCTCTAAACCTTGGTCTTCATAGATGTCATTGGAGGTGGTTAGGTCGAATAAGACCGTGGAGGAAATGGCAACAGTAAGCGGCTTGTCTGGAGAAATTGGCATAGCCATTATCCTTGGTTGTAGACCTTGCTTAGACACCTTACGTTAAGCCCGCCCCTGAGTGAAAGGCCCCGTGTTGGGTCATCTTTTTGTTCTTTTGAGCTGTGTTGTTCTAGTTTTTGATCTTCTTATCTTCTTATCTTCTTATCTTCTGATTTTCTGATTTTCTGATTTTTAAGGCTTGCTCTTTTGCTTTCGTGGGCTATTGCACTGTGGGTAAATTCTAGCGCTGGACTCGCATTCTGCGGGGCGCGAGTCGCCTGGTTAAGCATCTAAATCTGGTATGAGTTCGCTTTCTATTTTGTGGATCGCATCTTTAAGCTTGAGCTTCCGGTGCTTCAAGCGCTGAATTCTCATGCTGTCATGGTGACGGCTTTCGGTAAGGTGCTTGATCGCCACATCAAGGTCACGATGTTCTAACTGCAATCGACCTAGCCACTCTTTAAGTTGCTGTTCGTCTTCATTTTGGTCCATCGGCCCCTACTTCACTGAACTTAATGAAAATTGAACGAAGTTCACAGCAAAGTGAATCAAGTGGCACTTTCCATCATCTCTATACCCTCTCGCTCAAGCGCGCAAACCCGCTTGACCCAATTGTCTACCAAACTGAAGTCGTCTTCAGAAAAGTCGAAGGTCTTGCTTATTTCGCGCAGCAGGCACTCCTCTTCAATTTCAAAAGCGCCGTCTGCGTAACTGAGTTTGCATAGATTGAGCAGCAGTATCATGCGCGAGCGCCGATCCGCGAAAATCTCTTCAATGCCATCCAACTCAAGGTATTCAAGCTCGGCAACATCATGTAGCTCCATCTCGCGACGGAAATCGTCGAGCATGCCCTCTTCATTGGGATCTAAGATGCCATCAGACACAACCACATTATGCGCTAGGCGCAAGGCTGCATGTCGTTGTTGCTCGGATAGCGAAGAAAGCCACATAGTCTTATACCGTTTGTATGAAACTAAAAATCATAATCAGGACAGATAACCAACCTAGGCCTATAAACGCCTTCATAATAATATTTTGATCAAAAAAGTCTTCTATCAAATGCCACATATTGCGTAGTCTCAACTTGAAAAATTTAATAAATAGTCAAAGCCGTACTGACCTCGACAGAGCTGCTATTTTAGCTTTACTTCGTGTCAGTTCATACCTTCCAACACAAAAACATTGCAATAAACCCCTAGAAATCAACATCTAACTCCAGTTCGTCTATCTTTTGATCGGTAAGCTTTCAAATCATTACCTTTACCCTGCTTGCTAGAGCCATCTCGTCACTGTCGCGGCCCTAATTAGGCGCGGTTAACGCCACCCAAGCACTCAAAAACTCTGCGACTTGGGTTAAGCTACTATTATGCAAAGTACATTCGTCCACATCAGCCCTACGCTTCTCACCGTACTGGAACAACACATCGTTGTTACGCCAAACGAGCGCTTGGCGCGTGAATATCGCAGCGCTTATGACCAAGCTCAGGCGACTAGCGGCGTCCAAGCTTGGCCAACACTAAACTGCATGAGTCTGCGGCAGCTTCTCGTGCGGGAGTTTACAGCTGTCTCTTATACACATCTCCGAGCCCACGAGACCTCTCTACATCTC
>OJDG01000332.1_pt1 | contig 12405 bp, 9 predicted proteins | sample 1592411 | NCBI WGS metagenome assembly OJDG01 (sample SAMN05416759, study PRJEB24817) | seawater metagenome | isolation source: Sea water | place: Canada:Atlantic | collected 2013-07 | reverse complement strand
TACACACTGCATATCGTCGGCAGCGTCAGATGTGTATAAGAGACAGCTTAAAGAGCACTCAAATGATTCAATGGAAGAAAGTGATGAAGAGTCTCCTGGATCTATGGAGCAAAATGACTCTGACCTGTCTGATTCTGGAATGGAGATAGAATCTGAGAATATTTCAGAAACAACAGATTTAGCTGATGAGATTGACGATGATCTTCTCCAAGAAGCCTCAATTACTATTGAAGATAAGTCTATAGAGGAAGAAATTGAACTCTCTGGAAGTTATACAGATATAGTTGAAGAGCAAACGCAAATACCTTATTCAATTTATACAAATAAATTTGATGAGGTTATAGAGGCAAAAGATTTGTCAACTAGAGAGGAAGCTTTAAGATTAAGAAATCAACTAGACCATCTTATCAAGCCTCATCTTACGACCATCGGCAAATTAGCTAATCGGCTTCAGAGACTGCTTTTATCTAAACAAAATACTAGTTGGAACTTTAATTTAGAGGAAGGTGTTCTTGATACTGCGAGATTAAGCAGAGTTGTTACTGAACCTGGCGCACCTTTAAGTTTTAAAGAAGAATCTGAAAAAGATTTTAAAAATACTGTGGTTACTCTGCTTATAGATAGCTCAGGGTCTATGCGAGGCAGGTCTATTAGTTTGGCTGCAATTTGTGCTGATATTATTGGCAGCACTTTGGAAAGATGCTCAATTAAAACTGAGGTTCTTGGTTTTACAACTAAAAACTGGAAAGGTGGTGAATCAAAAAAACTTTGGCAAGCTCAAGGAAGTCCGATAAGTCCTGGCAGATTAAATGATATTAGACATATTATTTTTAAAAATGCAGATAATTCATGGAGACGTGCAAGAAAATATTTTGGAGTAATGTTAAGAGAGGGTTTACTTAAAGAAAATATCGATGGAGAAGCGTTATCTTGGAGTTTTCAAAGACTTTTAAAGAGACCAGAGGAAAGAAAAATTCTTATTGTGGTGTCAGATGGAGCGCCGGTTGATGACTCTACTCTGTCAACAAATCATAGTTTATTTTTAGAAGATCATTTACGTACTATCATCAGCTCAATTGAGGAAGGAAGTAAAATAGAATTGCTAGCAATAGGTATTGGTCATGATGTTTCAAAATATTATAAGAGAGCTATTACTATCCATAGAGCTGAAGAACTAGGAGAGGTCTTATTGCAAGAATTGTCTGAGCTTTTTAAAAATTAATAATTCCTATAGAATATAGGTCTGACATTTAGAGTGTCATTAGAATTCAAGGATTTACAAGGGAGACTGAGATGAAAATTACTCACAGAGATGGACCACCAGATGATTTGCTATATTTTGATCAAGAGTTAGATCTTAAAGAAAAAGATGTAGAAGATGTTGCTGAAATATTCAAAACACCTTTAACAGGTGCATATAACTGGGACTATACAGTTGCAGATAATAGAATAAAACGTCTTTATGAACTTGGTAAAGAGTTAAATTGGAATGGATCAATTGATCTAAATTGGGACTATACCCACCCAATGACTGAAAAATTAGTGGAAGCTGATGAAAGCCTTCCTCATGAAACTCTTGAAGCATACGAAAATCTTACCGAAGAAGAAAAAATAGAGTTTGATAGGCATGATACAGCTGAGCTTTTAAGCCAGTTTCTTCACGGTGAGCAAGGCGCGCTTTTAGTAGCATCTCAATTAGTTTCATGTGCACCTACTTATAACGCTAAACTTTATGCAGCATCTCAAACTTTTGATGAAGCTCGACATGTTGAAGTGTTCAATAGATATCTTCAAGAAAAAATTGGTATTCACTATCCAATTAATCCAAATTTAAAAGCTCTACTAGATAAAATTCTTACTGATGAAAGATGGGATCTCAAATTTATTGGTATGCAAATTATCATTGAAGGCTTAGCTTTAGCGGCTTTCCAAATGTTAAAAATGCTCACAAAAGATCCTCTTTTAAAGCAACTACTGCACTATGTAGTAAGAGATGAGGCAAGGCATGTAACTTTTGGTATTAATTATTTAGAAGATTTTATTAAGACTTTAACTCCTGAAGAAATCGAAGATAGGGCTGAATTTGCATATGAAGCATGTGTTATTTCAAGAGAGCGTCTTATAAATACTCAAGCAATGCAAAAATATTTAAAAATGTCTGAGGAAGAAGCTAGAACATTTTCACTAGACACTAGTGCTAATGCAACATTTAGAAACTTCTTATTCTCAAGAGTGATACCAAATCTATCAAGAATTGGACTTTTAACAGATAAAATTAGACCGAAATTTGAAGCTTTAGGATTATTAGAGTATGAGAATGCTCCTGATGACTTTGAAGTGGACTGGGTCGAACTCGAGAAACCGCTTGAAGACTTTGACGACATACCTGAAGCAATCTAGACTAATATTTCTTAGTCTACTAATCAGTTTTAACTGTTTAGGTGCTATTACTATTATCAGCCCTTCTGAAGATCCTTATTCAGAAATACAGGAAGCATTAATTTTAGCTGAACCAGGAGATATTATTCGTCTTACTAGTGGGCTATATGAACTTGAAGATAGTCTCTCCATTGACGTAGCAAACATAAGATTAGAAGGTGAAGGTCTTGATAAAACAGTCTTATCATTTAAAAACCAAAAATCTGGTGCTCAAGGTTTATCCGTAACCTCAGATAACGTTGTACTGCAAGACTTTGCTATAGAAGATGCCAAAGGTGATGCTATTAAAGTAAAAGGTGTAGATGGTATTAGTTTTATTAGAGTCAGAACAGAATGGACTGGGGGAGTTAGTTCAGATAATGGTGCTTACGGGCTTTATCCAGTAGAGTCAAAAAATGTACTAATAGATTCTTGTGTTGCTATAGGCGCTTCAGATGCTGGTATCTATGTAGGTCAATCACAAAATATTATTGTTAAAAACTCTAGAGCGGAATTTAATGTAGCGGGAATTGAAATTGAGAATTCTTACTATGCTGATGTATTTGATAATCATGCTGAAAATAATACTGGTGGTATTTTAGTATTTGATCTTCCTGATATTCCTCAGCAAGGCGGTCATCACGTTCGAGTATTTAGAAATAAATCTATTAATAATAATACTGATAACTTTGCTCCAGAGGGGAATATTGTTGGAGAGGTGCCACGAGGAACTGGAATTATTATTCAAGCTAATTCACATGTAGAAATCTTTGATAATGATATTGGAGATAACGAAACGATTAACATTGCAGTTGTAACCTATGGCTATGAGACTGAAGATGAGGGTTATTATCCGCATCCTCGCGCAATTCAAATTCACGGAAATAGATTTGGAAAAACAGGCTATAACCCAGATCTAGAAACAGGTGAATTATCACAAATTTTGTATGAGTTGTCTGAAGGTGATATGCCAGATATTTTTTGGGATGGCATTATGCCACTTCAGCAAATAGTATTTGGGCAGCCTGAAGAAGATAAATTAGTTCTTGGTGATAATGGTGATGCTACTATTTTATCTATTAATGCCTTTAAGTACTTAATGCCCTTCATGGATCCAGTTGAAAGAGATTATGAAAAGTTTAGAGGAACGATTACACCTTTAGCTCCTGTAAAGTTTAGTGAATCACTCTAAATATATTTTTTTTACCTTTCTTGTCTTTAGCTTAATAAGCTCGCAAAGCGTTTTATCTAATGTTGATGATTCAGTTATTCAACAAAAAAAAGTTCCCTCTAAGCTTTCTGAGTATGGCTTTTTTAGCCAAATGAATGAACAATCTCCAGCTGATGGAGTTTTGCCATATGAATTAATTACTCCTCTCTTTTCTGATTATGCTGATAAATTAAGATTTGTATATATTCCTACTGGTGGCTTTGCTGAATATGTTCCAAACGAGGTTTTTGATTTTCCTGAAGGCTCAGTTTTAATTAAAACTTTTGCTTATTTAAATTCACATGAATCATCTGAATTAGATAAACAATTACTTGAGACAAGATTGCTTATTAAAAAAGATGATCAATGGAAAAATGTAAGTTATGTATGGAATAAAGAGCAGAATGATGCATTTTTAAGTATTGCAGGAAAAACTATTTCAACTCAGTTCGTTAATAATGATGGTGCTATCCAAGATGTACGATATCGAGTGCCTAATATAAATCAATGTAAAGAATGCCATCAATCAGATGGTGGTATTAAGCCTATTGGGCCTAAAGCTCGTAATTTAAACAAAGATCTTGCCTACCAAGATGGATCTTTGAACCAATTAATGAAATGGCATGAGCAAGGCTGGATTGAAGAAGGTATGAATTTTAAAACAATGGCTAATTGGGAAGATGAAACAGTCTCCCTTGATGCTAGAGCTAGAGCATATTTAGATATTAATTGTGGACATTGTCATATAGATGGTGGTTCTGCAGATACAACTGGTCTTTATTTAGACTTTACTGAAGAAAGAAAGATACATTTAGGTTACTTCAAAAAACCAATAGCTGCTGGAAGAGCAAGTAATAATTTAAGCTACTCCATAGTCCCTGGGAAGCCTGAAGAGTCAATCTTGTTTTATAGAATGCAGTCTCTTGATCCTGGCATTATGATGCCTGAATCAGGCAGAGCTCTTGAGCATAAAGAAGCCATAAAGCTCGTTGAGAATTGGATTAAAAGCTTGTAAAAAAGCCTTTTAATTTGTTTAAAAGCCCATAGATACTTATTATAGATAATTAAAGGAGATTTTTATGTCTAGACATTCAGCAATAAATAGATTCGGTAGGTCATCAAACCCAGCTTTTACTAGAGGTTTTGAAAATCATTCAGAAAGCTTACCTATAAGTGAAAGAATGACACTTGATGGAGCTGTGAATAAGACTGGGATCTTATTAGCTCTATGTTTTTCTGGAGCTTTTATTGGATGGAACAATCCAGCATTAGTAATACCTGCGGCAATAATAGGATTTATTCTTGCTATGGTTACAATTTTTAGAAGTAAAGAAAAAGCAGGAACCACTGCGCCTCTATATGCGATAACTCAAGGTGTTGCACTTGGTGGCATTACATTACTTTATGAAAATCAATTTGATGGTATAGCAGTTCAAGCTATAGGCTTAACTTTTGGTATTCTTGCATCATTATTGCTTTGTTATAAAAGTGGTTTAATTAAACCGACAGAAAATTTTAGATTAATGATAGCTGCTGGAATGGGCGGTATATTTTTACTCTACATGGTAAATTTTGTAATGAGTTTTTTTGGAACTGGTATGACTCTTTTATCTCCAACTAATGGATCTCTTATGAGTATAGGTCTCTCAGCTGTAATTGTATGTTTTGCATCCCTGTCCTTAGTTCTAGATTTTGATTTTATTGAAGAAGGTGCCGAACAAGGTCTTCCAAAATATATGGAATGGTATGGAGCTTTTTCATTAATGCTTACTCTTGTATGGTTATATCTTGAAATCTTAAGGCTTTTATCAAAAATGAGAAGTAGATAATTTAATGAATACTATAATATTTGGTGGTTTAGCTATTCTTTCTCTTTTTGTTTTTTTTAATGTGGGTAAAGTTAAAGCATCAAGCAAACAGATGAATCGTGATGACAGGATTAATCGTTTTGGTAAACGTCAAAAACAAGCTCAAGCAAGGCCAACAATAATTGAAGGCGAAGCAGAAGAAATTAAAGAAGATAAGGATAATACATAATATGTTTCAAATAATTAATAGAAATTTCTATCTGGTCGTTATTGCTTCGATCCTTTCATCTCAATTAGTATTAGCAGCTGATGCTTCTCCTAGTCCAACAATAATTCAACCTGGAGCTCCAGGTGAGTCTTCTTTAGATCTTGATCCGGAAGCAGCATCTAATATTGCTGATACTTCTTATATTCAAGCTGACGTAAAATTTCTTCAAGGTATGATCGTACATCATAAACAAGCAATTTTAATGTCTGCAATGGCAGATAAAAGAACTAATAATAAAATTATTGTTGATCTTGCTAAAAGAATAGATGTTTCTCAGGAAGATGAAATAAATTTTATGGATAACTGGCTTAACGAGCGTAATGAAGCTTTATCTAACATGTCAGAAAAACATCATATGCAAATGGGTATGGTTGGTATGGCAACTCCAGAACAGTTAGATAGCCTTGCAGCCTCTAAAAGCACTGACTTTGATAGATTATTTCTTCAGTTGATGATTGCTCACCATGATGGCGCATTAGACATGGTAAAAGATTTAAAACAATATAGAGGCTCTGCTTACGACCCTGTATTAAATGAATTTGTCTCTGACTTGGTTAATGATCAGGGTGTAGAAATTGAAAGAATGAATACTATAGCTGTAGGTCTCTCAGATGATCCTAGGTCTGGATTAACTGCAGGTTTATATTTTGCAGATGAAGCCATAATGAATATGGAGTTAGTAAAATCTCTTCGCAAGCCAGTAGGATTTTTTGATCCTAAGAATCCTGAAGAGCGAGGCTCTGAGGATTTGACCAAAAATGATGATGAAGACAAAGTAGTAACTACAGAAGCTGCTTCAAGATCACTTCGCTCGCCAATGTTAAGTTTCTCAAATACAGATATGGCTTTTAGAGACGATCTATTGGTAGCTGGAAGTTACCACGGTTTTAACATGTATAAAATTGATCAAGATGGTATTCCAAATCTTTTATCTTCAATAGTATGTCCTGGAGGTCAAGGAGATGTATCTATAGTAGGAGATATTCTGATTATGTCCGTTGAACAGACTCGAGGTCGAATGGATTGTGGGCGAGAGGGAGTTGGAAAAGATGCAAGTCCAGAGAGATTTCGAGGAATAAGAATTTTTGATATTTCTGACTTAAGTCGACCTAAACAGGTAGGAGCAGTCCAAACATGTCGTGGCTCTCACACTCACTCTGTTGTATCAGGACCAACTGCAGATGGAAAAATTATTGTCTATAACTCTGGAACTGCCAGCGTAAGAGATGAAGAAGAGTTAGAGCAATGTATTGGAAATATTCCTGGTGATGAAAGAACTGCTTTATTTAGAATAGATATAATTGAAATTCCAATATCTGATCCTTCAAAATCAAAGATAGTTAGTAGTCCTGCAGTGTTTGCTGACCTTGAAACTGGTGCGCTTGGTGGACTTTGGAGAGGTGGAGATCATGGCGATGAGACACAAGATACGAGTCGTACTGACCAATGTCACGATATTACAGTTTTCCCATCAGCAAATATAGCTGCTGGTGCCTGCTCTGGTAACGGTATCCTTTTTGATATAACAGATCCTTATAACCCCGTAAGACTAGATGTGGTAACTGATGAAGGTTTTGCTTATTGGCACTCAGCAACCTTTAATAATGAAGGAACAAAAGTAATATTTACTGATGAATGGGGAGGCGGAGGTCGCGCTAGATGTCGTGCATGGGATCCATTGAACTGGGGTGCGGATGCTATTTATGACATCGTGGATAATAAACTTGTATTCCGTAGCCACTACAAAATGCCAGCTCCTCAATTAGAAACAGAAAACTGTGTTGCTCATAATGGTTCTATAATTCCAGTGCCTGGTCGTGATATTTTTGTACAAGCTTGGTATCAAGGTGGTATCTCTATAATAGACTTTACTGATTCTTCTAATCCTCAGGAAATTGGTTATTTTGATAGAGGGCCTATTAATAAAGATATGTTAATTACTGGTGGTTACTGGTCTAGCTATTTTTATAAAGGCTATATCTATGGAACAGAAATTATCCGTGGGCTTGATGTATTTAAGCTCTTACCTAGCGAATATTTAAGTGAAGATGAAATTAATCAGGCTGCAAAAGCATTTCCAGCATCAGGGCCAGAGGTATTTAATCCTCAACAACAAGTACCTTTAATTTGGCCTAATGACGTTATAGACTCATCACTTTGAGGTATTAATCTAAAACTATGATTGTAGCTTTTGATTTTGGTATTACTAATACAGATATCATATTAAAAGATGATGAAATTAAATATTTTACTACTCCATCGGTATTTAATACTGAAGAACAGAACTTCACTCCATCAAATCATGATGTGATGAGAATGTTAGAAAGTTTTAATATTAATCTTGAAGAGATTGACACTATTGGGGTAACTGGAGGTAAATCGGCAGATCTTCCAGATACTATTAATAATATCCCAGTTATAAAAGTGAATGAAATTGAAGCTATTGGAAAAGGCGCAAGATCTTTATATGATCTTGATAAAGGCTCTGCTTTAGTTGTAAGTGCTGGAACTGGAACAGCATGTATCCACTTAAACGAAGGAATAGCTTCATATCTGGGTGGCATTTCAGTTGGTGGTGGAATGCTTGAAGGTTTGTCTAATCTTATTTTAAAAAATCAAAATGGTCGTGAAATAAATGCATTGGCTAAAAATGGTAATAGAAAATCTTTAGATCTAATGATTGGCGATGTTGTAAATGAAATTGGTAAGCTTAATGCTGAAATAACTGCTGCCAATTTTGCAAAAGCCAGACTTAATTCAAGTGGTGACCCTGAAGATATCTCAGCTGCAATGTGTAACATGGTCGGTGAAGTTATTGGAACAGTTGCATACTTGAATGCTCTGCTTATTGGCTCAGATAAAGCCTACTTTTTAGGAAGAACCAGTTTACTAAGTGAAGTTAAAAAAGGTATCGACGCAAGACTTACTTTAGCAGGTGTTACTGGAATCTATGATGATAATAGAGGCCTAGGAAATGCAATTGGTGTTCTAGCATCTTTGGAGAGTAGCTAAATAACTAAATTTTGATTTATACTATTTCCTTTAAAGGGAAAAAATGATCGTTACTGATAAATCTATAATTATTACTATAGCAGTACCAGTATTCCTATTTTTAATAATAGTTGAATATTTCTATGGTTTAAAAGTAGGTAAAAACAACTACAAACTTGCTGATACGTTTACTAGTCTAGGCTTAGGCTTAATTAGTAGATTCTTGCCTATGTTAAATATTGGATTTCAAGGAGCAGTATTTGTTTATGTTGGAGCAAACTTAAATCTTAAATTATTGCCCTTAGATAACCCTCTTACTTGGATAGTAGGCTTTCTCTTATATGATCTTTCTTACTATTGGATGCATAGAATGCATCATGAAATTAAAATCTTATGGGCCACTCATAGTGTTCATCATCATGGCGAAGAATATAATCTTTCAACCGCATTAAGACAAACAAGCACAGGCTGGTTATGGAAATGGGTATTTTATCTTCCGATGATAATGGTAGGAGTACCTGGAGAAGTTTTTGTAACTGTTGCAGGTATTAATCTTGTATATCAATTCTGGGTTCATACCAAGCATATTGGTCATCTTGGGTTTTTAGAAAAAATCTTTATCACACCAATGAATCACGGAGTTCATCACGCTAAGAATGAAGAATATATTGATGCTAATTATGGCGGTGTTTTTATAATATGGGACAGGATGTTTGGAACATATATAGCTGAAAAACCTAGTATTAAACCAATATATGGAACAGTAAAACCTCTGAATAGCTGGAATCCTTTTTGGGCAAATTTTCAAGTTTTCTATCAAATGGTTCAAGATACTATTCACACAAAAAAATTAAGTAACAAAATAAAAATATGGTACTCATCAACAAGCTGGAGACCTGAGGATCTAATAGAAAATAGTCCTGCTCAGGCAAAAAATTCAATTGAAGAGAAGTTTAATCCACCGTTAAATACACAACAAAAAATATTTGGAATGATTCAAATATTCTCAGTTACTATGCTAGCCGGAATAGTTGCAACAACTCAAGGGGCGCAGACTTACCAAGAGACAGCAATCTTTGGATTAATTTTATTATTAAGCGTTACTCTAACTTCATCAATCTTACAAAATAAAATTAATAGTTCTAATATTCAGTTTGGAGTGTCAGGTTTGCTGATTTTTATAATATATCTTGGGGGTATAGTAAATGTATCTTTACTTGCATCTCAATTTGTTATTGTCTATTCAGCTATCAACTTTTTATATTTAGGAATTACCATCGCAATGCAAAGAGTTACTCTTGCAGAGCCTGTTAATTAACTTATAACTCTTTTGCTGGAATTCCAGCAACAGTTATTCCAGCTTTAACACTTTTAAGAACTAAACTTCCTGCAGCAACGGTTGCATCCTCACCTATTTCAATATTTCCAAGAACAGTGCTAGATGCATAAATAGTTGCACCTTTTTTTACATCCGGATGCCTTTTACCAGTCTCATTTCCAGTTCCACCTAGAGTGACACCCTGAAAGATAGAAACTTCTGATTCAATTTTAGAAGTTTCACCAATAACGATGCCTGTAGCATGATCCATCATTACGCCCCCTGCAATATTTGCAGCCGGATGAATATCTATACCAAATACCTCAGAAGCTCTATTTTGAAAGAATAAAGCCATAGTATGCCTATCGTTTTTCCATAAACAGTTTGCTGCTCTGTAGGTAGCTAATCCTAGAAATCCCTTATAAAAAAGCAGAGGAGTAGATAAATAATTACAAGCAGGATCATTGTCTTTAAAAAAGATTAAGTCTTCTTCAAGAGCCAATTCAATATGATCGCACTCTCTGTAAACTTCTAATATAAATTTTTTTATATCCATTGCTGAAAGAGCATCTGAATGAAGTTTTGAAGCAAGTATTGATGCAACAGCAGCCAATAAATCTTTCTGAGATGAGATTAATGAATATAGAAACGAACCAAGACTTGGCTCAGCTTTAACACGAAGTTCTATTTCATTATTAATGGTCTTCCAAAGTGCTCTGTCCATAACTAAGAATTATAAACTAGAACTTGTAAAAATATAGAAGACTTAATATGCCAAGATATTAAATTTATATATAATCTAAATATAAAATCCATTTATAGGCAACATCATGATTCGATTCTTTCTTCTATTTTCTTTATTAATACCGATAAATTTTCTTTTTGCTGATGAGGGTATGTGGGAGCCATCTCAACTTCCAAATATTGAAAAAGATATAAAAGCTGCAGGCTTTAAAGGCAATATTAAGAAATTTAGTAATCTATTTGAGCACCCTTTAAGCGCTATGGTAAGCCTTGGTGGTTGTTCAGCTGCCTTTATCTCAGACTCAGGGCTTATAGCCACAAATTATCATTGTGTTGAAGGCTCATATCTTCAATTTAATGCAAAAAGAATGGAGAAAGATTTATTTAAATCTGGTTTCCTTGCAAAGAGTCTAGAAGAAGAAGCTCCGTCAGCACCAGGCGCAAGAGTATATATCACTCAGGAAACTTCAAATGTAACAGCTAAGGTTTTGAATGGGGCTGATGAGGCTGAATCTGAAAATGCGAGATATAAAATTATTCAATCCAATAGAAAAGAATTAATTAAAGGCTGTGAAACTAGCGAAGAGTTTCAGTGTGAAGTAAGAAGTTTTTATAGCGGAGAAACCTATCAGCTAATTAAAAAAATGATTATTAAAGATGTAAGACTAGTTTATGCGCCACCCCAGTCAATAGGTGAGTTTGGTGGAGAAACTGATAATTGGATGTATCCAAGACATACTGGTGATTTTGCCCTATTAAGAGCTTATGTAAGCCCTGAAAACGAGAGTAAGGAGTACTCAGAAGACAATGTACCATATGAATCTAAAAGCTATCTAAAAGTATCTAAGCAAGGGGTTAAAGAAAACGACTTTGTAATGGTTGCCGGCTATCCTGGGAGAACAAATAGACTCTTAACTTATCCAGAAATAAGATTTGATGTGCAATTTGGCTTTGAAAATTATGTTGAGTATCTTAAATCTGGTATTGATCTAATGAGAGAACTTACCAAAGATGATGAAACAAAAGCTCTTAAATATAGAGGAAGCATTAGTGGGTTTGAAAACTACTACAAAAAAATATCTGGTCAAATTGAAGGTGCTAAAAATTTCAATCTACTTAAACAAGAAAGGCAGAATTGGAATAAATTTTTAGAGTTTATTGAATTAAATGGTGATGCTGCCGAGCAAGATGCTCTAGACAAATTATTAGAAATTACTAATGAAGTTAATTCTGAAGGTATGACTGACATGTATTATGGCGGATCAACCCTCCTCAGCACTGCTTCAACTGTCTATAGACATGCATATGAAAAAACTAAATCTAACAAAGATAGAGAGCCAGGCTACCAAGAAAGAGACTTTGAAAGATTAGTAAATAGAATGCGCGGTTTGGACTATAGATTTGATGCTGAAGTAGATAAGGGTATCTTTTTATTCAGATTAAATAAATATAGAGATGTTGCAAGCAAAGACAGAAGAGAAACTTTTAGCAAAACTTTTATGTTAGATAGCTCTTTTGAGGATACTACTAGCGTCGTGGAAGCTATGTATTCTTACCCATCTGATCTGCTGGATACAAATAAGAGGATTGAATTATTAGATAGTTCATTCGAGGAGCTTAATGCATCTTCTGATCCTTTTATTATGTT
>OJDG01000324.1_pt1 | contig 12491 bp, 10 predicted proteins | sample 1592411 | NCBI WGS metagenome assembly OJDG01 (sample SAMN05416759, study PRJEB24817) | seawater metagenome | isolation source: Sea water | place: Canada:Atlantic | collected 2013-07 | reverse complement strand
ATCTACACACTGCATATCGTCGGCAGCGTCAGATGTGTATAAGAGACAGGCAGATGATGATCTATCAAAAACAACAGCAACGTTTGAGGTTGAGCGTGTTAACTAAGTTTCTAAATAAAGTTGAAATGCAGCGTAATCAGTTGCTGCCATTGCTGGCCATAGGTTTGGTAAGCCTTGTGTTACTTGTAGCAGTAGTAGTTGAAAAAACTCAAGAGCGACCTGAAATAGCGGTTATTGATCAGGTTCGATCGCCAGCAAAGTTGACGTTTAATTGGTTTGGCGGTGAAGCAAAACCGCAAAAAGAAATTGATTTAGCTAATATTCCTGAAAACCTTCCAATGGCAAATATTAACGCTCAGCTACTGGGAATTGTTCTAGCGGGTGATGAATCTACAGCAACCATAAAGTTTGGGGGCTCCAAGGAAATTGTCCATTTTATTGGCGATAAAATTGAAGGCCAAACAAAAATTGTTGATATTCAAAGCTATAGAATAGTTGTTCTGCAGGGCGGTGTGAACAAGCAAATGGTAATGAAGAAGCCTGACACTATTATTGAGCAAACTAAAGGGTCGGCAAAATCTGAAGGTTCGCCCAGTAGTGGGTTCGCATTTGCAAATATGTTCGGCGCGGTTCCCGTGATGGCTGGTGGGTCCTCAGGGTTTAAAATTAATGATTTATCTGCAGAGGTTCAGTCTTTGGCAGACATACGTGAGGGCGATGTTGTTATTGGTGTTGATGGGGCATCAATGCAAGATATCATGGCAGATCCAACCCGTTGGATGAAGTTTAGCGCCTCGAGCAACTTACCGGTGACGGTATTGAGAGATGGTCAAAAGCAGGTTATCTATATCAATGCCTCTAGCCTATCGGCTAAAATAATGCCAAACCTAGGATTTAAGCCTTAAAATGAATATTAAAATTAATAGATGGTTAAAGTATATGAAAGCGGCGCAATTTAAAAAATGCTCACGTCCTATTAAATGGTTAGCTACGCTAATTGTTGCACTTAGTTTTGTTGCGGAAGCATTTGCAGCGGATATGGTGAAAATTAATTTCCGAGATGCAGATATTCGAAGTGTTATTGAAAGTGTTGCTGAAATTACGGGAGAATCTTTTGTTCTCGACCCAAGAGTCAAGGGAAAGGTAACCATTATCTCGCCTGAGGCTATTGATAAGTCACTATTGTATGAGGCCATACTTTCAGCTATTCAGGTACAGGGCTACCAAGCGATTCGTGATGGAGCCGTAACCAGAATAGTGCCCTTTAATCAGTCATTTAATTTGGCGGGTGGCGGTAATAGTCAGTTGGTGACAGAAATTCTAAAAGTTCGTTACGTTCAGGCAGCCACCTTAATACCCGTATTAAAGCCTCTTATGAGTAATGGCGCGCGCGTGCAGGCCTATAATCAAAGTAACTATCTTGTTGTCTCAGATATTCGTTCCAATGTAGATCGCTTAAAAATGTTACTTAATCAGCTTGATGATCCTGATCAAACAGCGGTTGAAGTGATAAGTCTAGAGCATATTTCGGCGGCAGAGGCTGTCCACATTGCCGGGCAGCTCAAGCAATTGCAAAAACAGGAATTATCCCTCGTTGAGGATGACTTAAATAATCGAGTGATCGTCAGCGGCCCTGGGTCAGCTCGAACCGCATTTAAAACGATGCTTAAATCACTGGATGTCCCCTTAAGCAAGAAGGGCAGTGTAGAAGTTATCTATCTAAACTATTCGCGGGCTGCAGAACTTAAACCAGTGTTAGATGGACTTTTGACCTCTGAAATACTTTTGCGATTAGCAGGTGAAACCACCGCCAAAGGCAAGAAAAGTAGTACCAAAACGTCTTACAAGGTGGAAATTGATGAACTTAACAATGCTATCATTTTAGCAGCGCCTGCCGCCGTTATTCGTGAAATTAGGGCGATTGTGGATAAGCTCGATATTTCTCGCCCGCAGGTATTAATTGAAGCGGTTATTGCCCAGCTTTCAGAAGAGCAAGCTAATGAGTTGGGTGCGGATTTAATGTATACAAGCAAAGATAAAGGCGGCTACTTAACTAACTTTGATGGATTGCTTACTACCTTAGTGGGTACCGCGGCGAACGGCACGCCAGAGACTGCTGCGCTGACAACCCTTGTGGGTAATATACCTAAATCCGCTGTTGCTGTGGGCGGTGATTTTGACCCTGCTACCGGCAAAGGAATGGGCCTATTGATTCAGGCGCTGAAGACTGATGAAGATACTAATATTTTATCAACACCATCAGTGGTGACCTTAGATAATGAGGAAGCAAAACTAACCTCGGGTGAGGAGGTTCCTTTTGCATCGGGTAAATATACCAGTGGTTCAAATGGTGCTAGTAATCCATTTACAACTTATAACCGAGAAGAAGTGGGTATTCTTCTAACGGTGAAGCCACAAATCAGTAAGGGGAATGCTATTCGTCTTGAAATTGAGCAAGAGTCATCTAAGGTATTGACCACGGATAATAATGGCCAAACGACAACCTCTAAAAATACCATTAAAACTAATGTAATGATTGAAGATGGTCAATTGCTCGTTTTGGGTGGTCTAATTGAAGATAACTTTAAAGATGCTGAGTCGAAAGTACCCCTGTTGGGCGATATCCCTCTCTTGGGCAAAATTTTCACTAAATCAGTGAAGGAAGATAAGAAGAATGTCACAATGATGTTTATTCGACCGACGATTATTCGTACCCCTGGGGACGCTAAGGATTTATCGAATAATAAGTTTGAGCATTTGATCAGTCGCGATCTGGATGGTAAAAAACAGAGTAAATTGAGTGAAAGGCTTCAAGAAATTCTTGAGGAAGGACAACGAAAAGGAACTGAGTAAGCGTGAATTATGAGCATTTACCAGCAGTATTTTGCCCTAAATTGCGAACCGTTTTCTATTGTTCCGGATCCAGGGTTTTTATACCCCAGTAGTCAGCATCGTCAGGCAGTAGCGCACCTAAAGTACGGTCTTGACCGCGAGGGTGGCTTTGTCCTTCTTACCGGTGAGGTGGGTACGGGTAAAACCACCCTAACACGCACACTCATTAAACGAATTCCCGCTCATGTTCGTGTGGCCTATGTGCTCAATAGCACCCTAGAGGTCACTGATTTATTGGCAAGTATTTGTCAGGAGCTATCGATTGACTTGCCCAAGTCGTCAAAAACCTCATTAACAAAAAACTGTATTGATGCTTTAAATGTCGACCTAATTGCCGCCCATACTGAGGGTAAAAAAACCTTAGTGGTGATAGAAGAAGCACAGAATTTAAGTCCAGAGGTTTTAGAAATATTACGTCTACTCAGTAACCTTGAAACAGCGACGCATAAGTTGCTGCATATTTTATTAGTGGGCCAACCAGAGCTTTTAGAAACCCTTGCGCAAAAAAACCAACGACAACTTAATCAGCGCGTCGTTGCCCGCTTTCATCTTTTGCCTCTAGCCAAGTCTGATGTAGCCAATTATGTTAATCATCGCTTGCATCATGCTGGCGCCAATCGTGCCATTTTTGCAAATTCGGCCATGAATGCATTATTTAAATTAACCAAAGGGGTGCCACGACTGATTAACTTAATCTGTCATCATGCACTGCTTGCGGCTTATGCGACAGGCGCTAAAACGGTATCGGCAAGGTTGGTTAAAAATGCCTCAAAAGAAATTTTTGATACGCATATTACAGACTCCAAACCCTCTCAAAAATGGTTTATTGCGCTCTTTATTACAGGTATCTTTGCGGTCGTTATGGCTGAGCGATATGACGCTAGTAAATCGCAAATGGTATTCGAGGAAGCTGAAGTTATTGATCAAATAGAGCCCGAAACTTTTGAGCAGGTGGAGGCTTTGTTTGAAATAGTTGAATCTGATGAAAGCATAAGCCAGACCAGTACAAAGGACGAGTTACCTGTTATAGAGCCAATTAGAGTACAAGATGACGATGAACCAAGCTTGCTCATCTCAGCGACCAGTAACCCCTTCGCTGATCTTTTTGCGCTATGGTCGATAGAGGTTGAATCATTATTTTCTGAAGAGGAAGTTTTTGCCCTAGCGACTATTAATGGTTTGGGTGCTGAAAAGCTAACCAATGCGGAAATTAATAGATTAATGGCGGTGGACCGACCCGGCATTATTTGGATAAAAGAAGACAGCGGGCGCTTAAAAAGTTACTTACTGATAGCATTAGATGCCGAATCGGTGGTGTTAAAGACGGCTGATGATAATCGTCGTGAGTCTTTACAGTGGTTGGTTGATCACTGGAATGGTGCTTTTCTTTTTCTTTGGTTTTCTCCAGTAGATATTCAAAGTTTGCGTCTTGGGGATAAAAACCCTCAAGCTATTAATTGGCTTCAGTCACAACTGCAGCTTATCGACAGTGATTATTTGCCATTTATTACAGGTGGTAATTACACGGAAGTCATTCGTGACTTCGTGCTAAATTTTCAAAAGCAGCAGAAAATTCGGGCGGATGGTGTTGTCGGGAGACAAACCATTATGAAGCTTAACCAGTTGGCTAACCCCATTATTCCTACGCTAGGCAATCGCTTGCCTGAACAGGGTGACAAATAATGTCTTATATTTTGAACGCACTAAAAAAAGCGGAGCAAGATAGGTTACGTGATGACCCCAAAGATTTGGAAGATTTTGCCAGTGCGCGCTGGGATCCCTATGAGCAAAAACCATCCTCCAACAAAGCAGTCATGGGATTAGTATGTGTTTCGCTGGTTATTATAAGTCTGGCTACAGTGACTTATTTGGGTGGGTTTAAGCCTTTGGTGCAAAAAACAGAGGTTGTATTAGATAGTCAGCAAGCTGAAGAAGTTATTGTGCAATCACCAACAGTGACGAAATTGGTCGTTGAGGAAAATCTATTTGCTTTGCCTGTACTTGAGATAAGCGGTCATATGTACTTTTCTCAAGGCTCTAAATCCAACCGTTTATTTGCCAACGACCAATCTTTTAAGGAAGGTGAAATGGTTGCCAATGGTTGGCGATTAAAGGCCGTAGGTATTGATGGTATCGAAATGGTGAAGCAACAGCGCTCGGTATTTTTGGCTTACCCTTAAGTGACTCTTAGCCTGATTTAATTAGTCGACTAATTGCTTCAAATTTTTGAGTTGTTTGATGTTCTCTGCACGACTGGCTTTTTTTCCAGAAGTCTCTGGAAGCTCTTTTGGGGGTTCAATCACTAGCTGTTCCCCAGTTAAGACTCGATCACAGTAATCTCGGTAGCTATCATTAAACAGAGGGAAGGCTTTGCGCTCTACCTCATTCCCAAGCATATGCCAACCACAGTCGCGACCTGCTAGGTAAACAGCGGCATGGGACCAATCTTGTATTGCTTTAGGGCTAGGTTTATTGCAGGCTTCAATATAGGCATTGCGTGGACTGGGGAGGCCTTTTGGCATGCCAACATGGCGACAAGCTTCCAGCATTTTATGCAACGTAGGAAGATAGTCATTATCGGCAATAATTTTTTCCGCCGCAGCACAAACAGTTTCAGAACTAAATTGTGATAATTTGTTAAGCCATAGGTTCTTAGCGAGATTTTCTGATTTAGTATTATCGCCAAAAGCACTGAAATACTGGTTGTGATAATTTATTTGAAACAGCGCAAACACCTGATTGATAGCATCAATCAGTTCAGGGCTCTGAGATGTATTTTTAGGACGCCCAGCTTCTGTCTGAGAGCGCGTCGATGATGTTGCGATCTCGGATACGACCTGTTGAACCAGATCCTTGTTGCTTGCCATAGTGATTATCCACTGTCTGGGGTTGAATATGTCGCGCCCATTGACGTTTAACATATTGTAAAAATTTAGTGCTCCATGAGCATTGTGCTGAGCCATTTTCCTGCCAGTAAAGCACAAATTCAGGAATTAGTCTTTCGGCAAAATCACGTTCGATGTTAGCCATATGTAATACATCATAGACTGATTCATTGGGCTTCCAAGTCGCTCGCATTATTTTAGGTGTTTTATCTTGATTCATCATGCCATTAAAGAACTGCCATTGCCGTCGGACATGCTGAACAAATTTGGAATCCCAGGTGCTAGATACTTCGCCGGTCCCCCGCCAGTAAAGGATAAATTCAGGAATTGCGTCCTCAATAAAGTTGCTATTGATGGCCCCTTGATGGCATAAAATATCGAGGGCGTCTTTAGAGGGTTGCCAGTTACCCGTCATAGGCAATTGTTTATTTTTGCGGTGACTATCAGCTTCGGCTTGTTGCCACTGTCGCCAGACTTCCTTGATATATTTTGCTTCCCAACTATGCCGAGGAATATTTCGCTCGCGCCAATAGGCAACAAATTGGGGAATTTGTTGCTGGGCAAATTCATAGGTCACTCCCAGCTGTGCTAGTTGTCGCAAGCAGTCCTCGCTAGGTTGCCAGCTATTACCGATGGTTTTTGCTGCATGTGCCTTTGGTATTATTTGCGAAGAGCTTTTATTAATTTGAGGGCTAACTGAAGGCGCATTATTTTCATTAAAAGCAAAACGAAATTCTTGAGTGGCAGAGAATGCACTGCCACCAACCAGTAACAAGCCTTTTTCATGCAGGCTAGCGGTTAGCCGTCGAATATCTCGCTCGTTCCAGAAGGGGCTCAGGTTAAGAATCTGCTGCCCAGATAAGGATGTCCAAGAGAAACCACTGCTGACAACCTGCTCAGAATGCGTAACACATTCTTGCAGAATTTGAAGCAGTATTGCCTCCTCTAGACCCAAGGTTGCGGCCAATGTTGGAGAAAAAACAATGGATTTTTCAGGTATTAATGACATGCCATTACTTTATCAGAAACAATCACAATGAACGAGAAAATATAATGATTGTTGTAAATGGGTTTGATAATGTCACGTATTTGCGCTACTGTATAAAAAAACAGTTATGGAGCTAATTGCTTGACGACTAAAACTAAAACTGCCTATGTTTGCAATGACTGTGGTTCTGAATACAGAAAGTGGCAAGGTCAATGTAATGACTGTAAGGCTTGGAATACGCTAACTGAGGTGCGCCTCGGTGCGTCGTCGCGCAGTATGTCAGCGACAAGATCAGGTTTTGCTGCCGCGGTGGATGGTCAGGTTAAAACCCTATCTGACATTACCCTCGATGAGATCCCTAGAATAAGCACGTCCGTTGGCGAGTTAGACTTAGTGCTGGGCGGCGGGCTTGTGCCAGGTTCAGTTATTTTGGTGGGCGGGGAGCCTGGAGCAGGTAAGAGTACATTGTTGTTGCAAACCCTTTGCCAACTGGCCAATACCGAGTCGGCGCTCTATATTACCGGTGAAGAATCGCCTCAACAGGTGGCGATGCGCGCATCTCGTTTGCAGTTACCAACCGACAAGCTAGAAATTATGGCTGAAACGTCGGTAGAGACTGTCTGTGCAGTGGCTCAGCAGAAAAAACCAAAAATTATGGTGATCGATTCAATTCAAGTGATGCATATGGAAGAAGTTACTTCCGCCCCCGGCAGTGTATCGCAGGTGCGTGAAAGTGCCTCGATGTTGGTGCGCTTTGCCAAGCAAACCAACACGGTATTGATTTTAGTTGGACATGTCACCAAAGATGGCTCATTAGCAGGGCCAAAAGTACTAGAGCATATGATTGATTGCTCGCTAATGCTTGAAGGCAACAGTGATAGCCATTTCAGAACCATAAGAAGTCATAAGAATCGCTTTGGTGCCGTCAATGAATTAGGTGTTTTTGCCATGACAGACAAGGGGTTGGTAGAAGTAGCAAACCCATCGGCGATTTTTCTTCAGCGTGGTGAAGAGGTTTCATCGGGTAGTGTGGTGATGGTGGTCTGGGAGGGCACGCGCCCCTTACTAGTGGAATTACAGGCGCTGGTGGATGATAGCCATCTGGGCAATCCACGCAGAGTCACAGTGGGTTTAGATCACAATCGTTTATCCATGTTATTGGCCGTTCTTCATCGCCATGGTGGCATTATGGCAGGTGATCAAGATGTTTTTGTGAATGTGGTGGGTGGCGTTAAAGTATTGGAAACCAGTGCTGATCTAGCCCTAATAATGGCGGTCATATCGAGTTTTCGGGATAACCCATTGCCTGATGATTTAGTAGTATTTGGCGAGGTAGGTTTGGCAGGAGAAATCAGACCGGTTGCCAATGGTCAGGAACGACTTCGCGAGGCCGCCAAGCATGGCTTTAAGCATGCCATAGTACCTGCCGGCAATAGACCCAAACAGCCCATTAAAGGTATGAAAGTGACCGCGGTGCGCACAGTCAACCAAGCCCTAGAGGCTTTATCATAATTAATTAAGTGGTTTAACTATTGGTTTTTCTATGGTTAAATTGCCACTTGCTTCGGCAACAGGTTCTCTTTGATTGAATTCTTAAATCGAAGAGTGAAACGGGAAATTGGTGCGTTTGTTCTTTTGTTAGTAAAAGATCCAACTATTCCAATACTGCCCCCGCAACGGTAGGTAAGAATGTTAGGTTGTATGACCACTGTGCTCTAATGAAGCATGGGAAGGTAATCTAGCAGAGACACTAACTAGTGGCTCACTTACAAGTCCGGAGACCGGCCTGTCGCTATGCAGACAAACCACGGGGTGTGGTCTTGCGCTGGTCGACAGTTTTTGCTGTCTATTCGCCTGTCTATACCCTGTGAAAACTAAAATAATTATGCTCGGGTGAGAGTACACAGGTTCTTATAATGAAAAAAATTATCAATTTATCTATAGGTTTAAGCCTATTTCCGTTTTTTGCGCTGTCTTCGGTGAATGCGCAAGAGTCGCAAGAAATAGAAGAAGTATTAGTAAGCGCGTCACTAATACCAATTGTTGCCAGCCGATCGGCGAATGCTATTACCGTTATTGATAGCGACCAAATCAAATTACGCGCCGCACAAAGCGTCAGTGATTTATTGCGTGACGTTCCAGGTTTAGCAGTTAGCAGTTATGGTGCATTGGGCTCACTTACGTCAATTCGCGCACGTGGCTCAGAGTCAAATCATTTAGTTGTCTTAGTTGATGGGGTAGAGGTAAATGATCCATCGCAATCAGATATGCTTAACTGGGGAACTCTTTCTGCTGCTGATATAGAGCGAATCGAAATTATTCGTGGACCACAAAGTTCTATACGAGGAAGTGATGCGGTGGCTGGCGTGGTTAATATTATTACGTCAGAGGCCAATCAACTACTATCAGCAGATGTATTCAGTGAGTATGGTAGTCGAGAAACCTCAAAAAATGGCTTCAGCGTTGGTCATAAATCGGAAAAACTTTCTTTTAGATTGGGTGCTTCTCATCTAGAAACGGATGGTATTAATATTCAGCCAAGTACTGGTGCTGATATTGATGGTTATAGGAATACTGGTATCAATTTGAAAGCTGGTTACAAGCATAGTGATCAATTAAATCTATCCCTAACTAGCCGCAAAACTTCTGGCATGAACGAATTTGACGGTTTCCCTGAAGCGCAATCTAGCAATTTTAGTAGATTCCATAATAGGATTTCTGCAGATTATAATTCAGCAGATGGGCTTTGGAGTCATGTGTTCTCATTAGCAGATTCTGATTTTGAAAATGATAATTTCAAAGATGAAAATTCACAGTCAGTGTCGAATGGTAGTACCTCTTCAGACAAGAAAAATTACCAATATATTGGTTCAAGATTTTGGCAGGAAAAAGATCAGCGTTTATCTTTGGCTCTAGAGCGTGAAAAAGAGGATTATAAGCAACTAGGTGGGTGGGCCTCAGGTGCAGATGCTGACAAACTAGTTGGCCGAAATACTGATAGTGTCACTATTGAATATCGTTTTGACCCTATTGATGCTGTTACACTAGCAGCGAGTGCGCGTAACGATGATAATGATTTCTTTGGAAAATCAAACACACAAAGACTGGAAGCCATATATCAGCAAAGTGACAGTCTTAGATTGCGTGGGGCATGGGGGACAGCAGTTAAAAACCCAACCTTTACCGAGTTATATGGCATTTATAGTGGATTTCAAAGTAATCCTAATTTAAACCCTGAGGAATCAGAAAGTTGGGAGCTTGGGTTGGATGCGGTTTTAAGTGATGACCAGGTTCAGTTTGGAGTCACTTATTTCAATGCGCAGTTAACAGATGAGATTGGAAGTTCTTGTGATGCTAACTGGGTATGTACGCCTGTAAATATAAATGGCATTAGTGATCGTCAGGGGCTAGAGCTTTCCTCATCATTTGCAGTTAATGAAAGCCTACTTATCAATGCGGCATACACTTATACAGACAGTGAGGATCCAGCAGGTGTAGATGAGCAGCTTAGAGCGAAGCATATTGGAAGTGTCAATGCTGTTTGGCAAGTGAAGTCGGACACTAAAGTTAACTTAAATATTCAGCATAATGGTTCGCAAACAGATTATGGGTTCCCTAATCCAGTGTTGTTGGATGCTTATACATTGGTTAATGTAAATGCAAACTACACTGCTAGCGATAAGATGGATGTTTATTTAAGTTTAAATAATCTGTTTGATGAGGATTATCAGCAGGTTAATGGTTATGAGACTCTTGGTTTCGGCGCCAATCTTGGTGTGCGTTACAAATTAAAGTAATAAAAAGGTTTACCCTATGACAAACATGACAGCGCAAAAAGAAAAGTCCCATCAAAAGAAGATGGAAAAACTCAAAGAGAATATAGATGCCTCTATTGAGTCTGCTTCTCTGGAACGTGGTGTGTGTATTTTACTCACCGGTAATGGCAAGGGTAAAACTAGCTCTGCCTTCGGTATGGTAATGCGTGCGCTTGGTTATGGGCACAAAGTCGCTGTAGTGCAGTTTATTAAGGGTGAGCAACTTTCTGGTGAAGAACTTTATCTGCGGGATCAATGCCCGCAGGTAAAGTTTTATCAGATGGGTACGGGCTTTACTTGGGATACTCAGGATCGTTCAGGGGATATTGCTGCGGCAGAAAAAACCTGGGCAGTGGCTGAAGAAGCTCTGGCTGATAAGCAGTATGACTTGGTTGTATTAGACGAACTAACCTATATGCTGAGTTTTAAATACCTTGATAAAGACCGAGTGTTAAACGCATTGAAAAATCGTCCCTTTGAGCAATCACTAGTGGTTACTGGCCGCGGTGGTGGTAGTGAGCTAGCAGAGTTGGCTGATACGGTGTCTGAGGTCAAGGAAGTTAAGCATGCCTATAATGAAGGCGTTATGGCTCGAAAGGGTGTGGATTTCTAGTTGCGTTATCTGTCTGCCGCCAGGTTAATCTGGTGTCTGGCATTTTTGCTGCCAGTGGTGGCGTTTGTCTCCCTATCTGTGGGGACAGTTAACTTTTCATTTTTTCAAATCATTGAAACGGTCTTGCTTTCAATGGGTGGCCATTCTGAGCCATCGCAAATTCAAAGTATTATTATGGAAATTCGCTTACCACGGCTTATTTTAGCGCTGTTGGTGGGTGCTGTTCTGGCGATTTTGGGCGCTGTTATGCAGGGCTTATTTCGTAACCCATTGGCTGACCCGTCGCTTATTGGTGTGTCGGGCGGTGCTTCAGTGGGTGCTAGTATTGTGATTGTTACCGCGGGTGGCGCTATGCTTTCACCCTTAGCGGGACTGTCAATGGTTGCCTTGGGTGCATTTATTGGCGGGGTTATTACAACGTTGGTGGTGTATCGGGTGGCAACTTCTAGTTTGGGCACCTCTGTGACTACGATGTTATTGGCGGGCATTGCCATTGGTGCTATTGCCGGCGCTTTTAATAGCTTGTTAAGTTATTTTTCTGACAATCAAATGTTGCGCCAAATTAGCGTTTGGCAGATGGGTAACCTTGGCGGAGCTAACTGGCAAAAAGCCAGCCTTATGGCGGCAGTGTCGTTAATTATTTTTTCGCTTTTACCCAGTCATGCAAAATCATTGAATGCATTTTTGCTGGGTGAATCTGAGGCGCGTCATTTGGGTATTGATGTGCAGCGCGTAAAGCGTCAGTTAATTTTCTTAACCGCATTGGGTGTTGGGGTTAGTGTGGCCCTTGCGGGGTTAATTGGTTTTGTCGGATTGGTAATTCCCCATATGGTGAGATTGTTGATTGGCCCTGACCACCGTGCCTTATTATCTGCATCTGCTTTGGCGGGGGCTAGTTTATTATTGATTGCTGATAGCATCGCGCGAGTGGTGGTATTGCCAGCAGAACTGCCTACGGGCATTTTGACCTCATTACTGGGTGCGCCATTTTTTGTGGTGCTATTGCTTAAGCGGCGAGGGGAGATTTAGCTATGTCGATTGTCGCTAATGACCTTTCTTTGCACCTTTCGGGTTTTGACTTACTGCGTAATATTGATCTTACAGTTGAGGCGGGCAAGGTCAATGTTTTGGTAGGCCCCAATGGCGCAGGTAAGTCGAGCTTGTTGCGTGTGTTAACCGGTGAAATTAAACCCACTAAGGGCGATGTGCTGATTAACCAGCAACCATTAAATGATTGGTCGATGCAGGATCTGTCTCTTATACACATCTGACGCTGCCGACGATATGCAGTGTGTAGA
>OJDG01000317.1_pt1 | contig 12608 bp, 9 predicted proteins | sample 1592411 | NCBI WGS metagenome assembly OJDG01 (sample SAMN05416759, study PRJEB24817) | seawater metagenome | isolation source: Sea water | place: Canada:Atlantic | collected 2013-07 | reverse complement strand
GTGGGCTCGGAGATGTGTATAAGAGACAGGTATTATATTCGAGCACTTGAAGAACCTGTGGCCACTATTAACGGCGACAATCTGCGTACGACTTTTGACGACAATGGCAAAGCTATTGCCACTGAGCCCTGTTTTGGTGATTTTCGAACCGCCGAAAAAGATGACTGCCAGAATCCTGGCAGCCAGAGAGCCTGGTCTTCGCCGATATTTGTCGACTATCAACAATAATGAAAACTCTATAAGGACATTATTATGAGCAATAAAACCGCACTGGTCACTGGCGCCTCTGATGGCATCGGCCTTGAGTTTTGCAATATTTTAGCAGCTAAAGGCTACGACCTTATTTTGGTTGCGCGACGCAAATCCAAGCTTAACGAGGTGGCCGAAAGTCTTTCAAAACAGCATAAAAATATTAGCTGCACGGTCATTAGTAGTGACCTATCCAAACCTCAGGCGGCTCAGGAACTGTTTGCCGCCACGGTCGAAAAAGACCTACAAGTTGATCTATTAATTAATAACGCCGGGCTTTTACAAAATGGCTACTTTACGGATCTCGATCTGATCACCCAAGAAAATATGATCACCGTCAATATGTTGGCCCTTACCTCTCTAACGCATTTATTTGCCAACGATATGGCCACTAGAGCCGGCGGGCATATTTTAAATATGGCATCCTTGGCCGCATGGATACCGATTCCCAACCAGAATGTCTATGCTGCTACCAAGGCCTATGTACTGTCGTTTAGTCAGGCCCTACACAATGAACTCAAGGCAGCCGGCAATGGGGTTTCTGTTACTGCGCTATGCCCAGGTTACACCGATACCAAAATGATGGATAACCCAAATCAGGGCGCGAAACTCTCTATTCCAGGCGCAATGCTGCAATCGGCACAGGAAGTTGCAGAGCAAGGTATTGCCGCCTGTCTAGCGGGTAAGCCTACGATGGTGACTGGTTTTGCCAATCGAGTATCGGCCACTATTAGCCATCTATTTCCAAAAATGACGCTGGCCAAAATTGCGGGTGGTTACTACCGCAAAAATCTGGATTAGATCACAGAGACTTTACATCGCTAATATTAAAAGAGATTGTTATGAGCCAGAAAAAACCAGAGAAAGTATTGATCACCGGCGCCAATGGCTTTATTGGCAATACATTAATGTGCTACTACAAAACACAGAAAGTGCCCGTGGTCGGTATCGATTTAATCGGCAATGACGACGATATTGTTCAGGGCGATATTGCCAATCCGGAAACCATCAGCCATCTATTGGAAAGCTGCGATGTGGTTGTTCACACTGCTGCGTTGGTTTCAAACTCAATTGCCGACAGCGATATGTGGCGCGTCAATGTACTGGCTACCCACAACCTGATTGCCGCCGCAGAAAAATACAAGGTGCGACGTTTTGTTCAGCTGTCATCTATTGTTGCCTATGGCAATGCCGCCGAGGGCGAACTGGATGAAGATCAGCCCGTGCATGCAGATGGCGGCAGCTATGTGCTGACCAAGCTGGCGTCAGAACATACGGTATTAGCGGCTCAGGCAAAGAGTTCACTGGAACTGGTAATTATTCGCCCCGGTGATGTCTATGGACCGGGCAGCAGACCCTGGATTATTCTGCCACTGGAAGCCATAAACAAGAGGCAGTTTATGCTGCCAGCCAAAGGCGAGGGATTTTTCCGCCCCATTTATATTGATGATTTGGTGCGTGGCATTGCGCTGGCGGTATCGACTCAAGAAGCCAGTGGTGAGATATTTAACCTTTCCTGCGAAGGCTATATGAGCACCAAAGAATTCTTTAGTCACCACTATCAGTGGAAAAATAAGCGCGGGCCCATGGTTGTTTCGACTAAACTGGCCCTGTTCGCTGCAGCTGCCGCCACCAAAATCGCCAATCTTACCGGCGGGGTTAACGAGGCTTCCAGGGCAACTGTCACTCAGCTATGTACCAAAAGTTGGTTTAGTATTGCCAAGGCCGAGCGAATTTTAGGTTGGAAGCCCGAGGTATCATTTGACGAGGGTATTGAGCGCTCTCGGCTGTGGGCGGCAGAGCAAGGCCTTATCAAGTAACACGATAGGAACCGGCAGTGCGGCCAGTCCATTGTTTGAAGCTACGATAAAAAGAGCGCGCCTCAGCATAGCCCAACTCATAGGCAATACTGTCCAGACTCAGCGCTGTATTTTTCAGGAAATACAGCGCGAGCTCTAAACGCAGTTCATTGAGTACATTTTGATAATGAGTACCCTCTTCCCCCAACTTGCGCTGCAATGTGCGACTGCTCATACCCAGCTTTTCTGCAATTATCTGACTCGAGGGTGCCTGCTGTTTAAGCATCAAACGCAGTATATTTTTAACCTGATTAGCGACAGTTTGATTCTTATCTAGATCCGCCAATAATGCGGTCGCATGCTCCAATAGGGTCTGCAAAATTTGTTCATTTGCCTGAGGCGATGGCATGTCCAATAAGGCTTCACTAACTCGGATACCACTGGCAGGCTGATCAAATAATACCTCACAGCCAAATAGAGCAGCGTAGTCCTCTAAAAGTGCCGGGTCCTGTGGCGCCGAATGTTCAAACCAGACCGCATCCCATTCATCGAAGTTGAGGAAGTTACGCGCATAGGTAACCCAGGAACCCAATACATTTTCAACCTCGTGACGCCTTACCACTGGGTCGCTAAAGGCGCAGGTCCAGCGCTGTAAAGCATAGCCATCGGCCACTTCAATTGAGGTCACCCCCATATCACCGACAATTTTTTCATAGATAGGAATCTTGGCCTGAACCATACGCAATGTAGAACAGTTCATGGAGATATAACCCAGCACCGAATAGGACGCGGGTTCGACAAAACTGGCCGAATGCAGGCCAAAGCAGGGATCATTGCTCGCCGCAATAAGTAGGGCTAAAAAATGCTCCATCGCCGCTCCGGAAATATGCTTGTTGTTGTTTTCCAGCAACACCGAGTCAATGCCCGCTGCAACAAGCAGCGGCCTGTAATCTACACCACAGGACTCAGCAGATTTTAGATACTGTGTTACCGCTGGCACAGACGCCAGACCGTTGTTTACAACTTTGTTGAGGGTTTCATTCATAGCGTATACAGCAGTCTCACTGCTGGCCGAAATAGTGATTCAATTGTCCTGTCATGACAGTGAATATTTCTAACTGTAACCTTTATATTAGCGCAGCTAATATTAGTTGGGCTAATATACTAGCCCAACTAATATTAGTATAACTAATAGGTAATCCAAACTTACAATTTTAATAAGGGGATACGCATGCGTCTGTGGAACGGCTGGGGAAATGAAGACAGTGAACTAAGCATGGAGCTTAACAGTGGTCTACGCATGCTTTTACAAGCACTAGTCGGTGAGTCAAAAGGTCTACCAGAAGCAACCTTGGAACAGGTCACTGCTAAGGTTCCGGCCACCAAACTGGCAGCACACCCCCTGATTAGTCTCGATCTGGAAACCCGTGTCCGGCATGCCCGCGGCCAGAGCCTACCCGACTGGCTGGCCATGCACAGTGGCGATGTAGACACCTTCCCCGATGGTGTCGCCCTGCCAGAATCTGCCGAGCAGGTGCGCGAATTACTCGCCTATGCCAAGGCCAATAATATTGATGTCATTCCCTATGGTGGCGGCACCTCGGTGGTTGGGCATATTAATCCAGATCACAGCGACCGGCCGATACTGACCATCGATATGGGCAAAATGAACAAGCTTATCAAGCTCGATCGCGACAGCCAGTTGGCTACATTTGGTGCAGGCACCCCCGGACCAGCGCTCGAAGCCCAACTCAAGAAGGAAGGCTTTACCCTTGGCCATTTTCCCCAGTCTTGGGAGTTGTCTACTGTGGGTGGCTGGGTGGCCAGCCGCTCCAGTGGTCAGCAGTCGCTGCACTACGGCCGTATCGAAAATATGTTTGCTGGCGGCAGTATCGAAACTCTGGCTGGCACATTGGACATTCCCACTATTCCCGCCTCCTCTGCTGGCCCAGATATTCGCGAAATGATTCTCGGCTCTGAGGGCCGTATGGGTATTATTACTGAGGTAACCGTGCGTGTTACTCCCCTACCAGAGACAGAATCGTTTCAAGTGGTGTTCTTCCCCTCTTGGGAGGTTGGCCTAACCGCTGCTCGCGAACTTATTCAACAGCGCACGCCACTTTCTATGGTGCGTTTAAGCAACCCTATAGAAACCACCAGTCTGCTATATATGGGCGCCGGAGAAGACACTAGCGGCATCGTCGCTCTAAAAGAAATGCTGGCTACAAAAGGCATAGGCGCAGGCAAAGTGATGATGACCTTTGGTGTTACAGGTTCAGCCCAGCACTGCGCTCTTGCCCATGAAATGGCTATTGACCAGTGCACAGTTCTCGGCGGAGTGGCCGATCAGGTTGGTCTGGGTGATAACTGGGCTCATGGACGCTTTCGTGCACCCTATTTGCGCGATCCACTGGGTACGGCAGGCTATGCCGCCGACACTATGGAAACTGCTATGGACTGGTCAAAAGTACCCCAAGCAGTCGATAAAATCGAAGCCGCCATTCGTACGGGCCTCGCTGACGAAGGTGAACAGGTGCATGTATATACACATCTGAGCCATGTCTATGGTCAGGGTTCCAGTATCTATACCACCTATTTATACCGTTTTGGCGACAGCTACCAGACCGCCATGCAGCGCTGGGAAAAACTCAAAGCTGCCGGGGCCAGTGAAATAGTCGCCTGCGGTGGCACTATTAGCCACCAGCACGGGGTAGGCAAAGACCATCGCAACTACCTTGCAGCAGAAAAAGGCTCGCTGGGCATTGCCGCCATTAACTCGCTCTGTGAATTATTTGATCCCAGTGGTCAAATGAATCCAGGCAAACTACTACCAGATAGCCAATAAACTATGGACAGTTCACGGACTAATTTACTCGCCGAAATGCGCAGAGGCGAGCAGCTCGATTGGGATATTATTGTGGTTGGCGGCGGTATTACCGGCGCCGGTGTGCTGCGCGAGGCCGCTAGGCGCGGTTACCGGGCACTGCTGCTAGAGCAGCAGGATTATTCCTGGGGTACCTCTAGCCGCTCATCAAAAATGGTCCATGGTGGCCTGCGTTATCTGGCCGCCGGCGATCTAAAACTAACCAAGCATTCGCTGCTCGAACGTGAACGCCTGCTAACAGAGGCACCTGGGTTAGTCGATCGTATTACCTTTTACTACAGCCTTACCAAAGGCCTGTTTCCAGGCCGGCTGGCCATGTCGGTTATCCTGCTGATCTATGATTTTATTGCCGGTATTAGAGACCACCGCTACCACAGTAATAAAGCATTGCAAGAGCGCTTTCCCGGGCTCAATGACAAAAATCTAAAAGGGGCCAGTGCCTACACCGATGCCATGGTTGATGATTCGCGACTGGTGTTAAGAGTACTGCAAGAAAGTATTGCCGATGGTGCCTTTGCGCTTAATTACGCCAAAGTTAATAGCCTGCTAATTGAACAGGATCAGGTCGTTGGCGCGGTGCTGGACGACCCAGAACATAATACGGCTATCGAGCTGCGCGCACCTGTGGTGATCAATGCCACTGGCGCCTGGGCAGATCGACTGCGCAACCAGCTCAATCCTGAAAAGCGCATGCGCCCACTGCGCGGCAGTCATCTGATTATTGCCAAACAGCTCATGCCAGTCACCGATGTATTGACCTCTCTACATCCAGAAGACCAGCGCGGTGTCTATATCTACCCCTGGGAAGGCACTACGGTTATTGGCACGACCGATCTTGATCACAGTGAAGATCTGGATATCGAGGCGAGTATCGCGCAAAGCGAAGTAGGCTATTTGATCAATGCCTTTAATGTTCAGTTTCCCAAGGCCCAAATCAATGAAAGCGATATTATTTCCTCCTGGGCTGGCGTGCGTCCGGTAATCGGATCCGAAAAATCCAAGGACCCTTCGAAAGAGCGTCGTGATCATGCGGTATGGTCCGACCAGGGCCTGATTACTGTTAGCGGCGGTAAGCTTACAACCTTTAGGTTAATCGCCTTAGACGCCTTAATAGCAGCCGGTGATCGTCTGCCCGAGCCGCAGTCATTTAGCGATGACAGAGTCTTTAGCCAACCTACCATTAGTGCCGAGGCGCTGGTACCCAGCAACCCCGTGTGGGGCCAACGACTATTAGGTCGCTATGGATCAATGGCAAGAAAGCTATTGGATGATGCTGCTCCAGCAGAGCATCAACGCATTGGCGTCACAGACTTTTGTCTCGCCGAGTGTCGCTGGGCACTGCGTCATGAATCAGTGCAACATCTGGATGACCTGCTATTGCGACGCACCAGACTAGGCATGGTATTGGTCAATGCAGGTGCAGAACTATTCCCCGCCCTAGAAAAGATGTGTATGGCCGAACTGGGTTGGAACAAACAGCAGTGGCAACAAGAGCTGGTGCGCTACCAAACTATTTGGCAGCGCTTTTACAGCTTGCCTAAAACATAAATTTTCTAATAAAAAGATAACAATAAAACGAAAATAAAAAGACAACCGCTATGCAAAATTCAAACTACGTACTGGCCATCGATAACGGCACCCAGAGTGTTCGCGCCATGGTCTTTGACAGTGATGGCCAGCTAGTCGCCAAATCCAAGGTAGATATAGAACCCTATTTCTCGACTCGGCCCGGCTATGCAGAGCAACAGCCGGACTATTTTTGGTCTGCACTCTGTCAAGCCTGCCAAAAACTTTGGCCGCAGTTGGATTTTCCGCGACAAAACATTAAAGCCATATCCGTCACTACTCAACGCGCCACTGTGGTGCCCATGGGCAAAGATAGAAAACCCCTGCGTGCCGCCATCAGCTGGCTGGATCAACGACAGGTAGATAGCAAGCCACAGTTAGGTGCTCTTGAATCACTGTTATTTACAGTGGTTAAAGCCAAGGGTTCTGTCGACTCTTTTCATGCCCAGGCCGAGGCTAATTGGATTGCCCAAAAAGAACCTCAACTATGGGCTCAGGTGGATAAATTTTTATTGCTGTCCGGATATCATAACTATCAGCTCACCGGCTGCTACACAGATTCTATTGCTAGCCAAGTTGGCTATGTGCCCTTTGATTTTAAGAAGCTGGAATGGGCGCACAACAAAGACTGGAAATGGCGCGCAATACCGGCGATTACCCGACACATGCTGCCCAAGCTATTATCAGCCGGAGAAACTCTAGGCTATGTAACCGCGGCAGCCAGTGACCAAACAGGTATTCCCGAGGGCCTGCCATTAATTGCCTGCGGCTCCGATAAAGCCTGCGAAGTACTGGGCACCGGCTGTCTCGATAACGAGACCGGCAGCCTTAGCTATGGCACTACTGCGACCTTTAATATCACCAGCGACAAGTATCTCGAAGCCATTCCTTTTCATCCCGCCTACCCGGGTGTTATTCCCAATACATTCAATGTAGAGATGATGGTACAGCGCGGCTATTGGATGGTTAGCTGGTTTAAACAGGAGTTTGGATTGCATGAACAGCAGCTCGCCACTGAACAGAATGTGGCGCCAGAATCACTGTTCGATGATCTACTTAAACAGGTACCTGCAGGTAGTATGGGCCTCATGCTGCAACCCTATTGGGGCGGTAGCATGAACGACTCAGGCCCCGAGGCCAAAGGGGCAATGATTGGATTTGGTGAGGTTCATACCAGAGCGCATATGTATCGAGCTATGATTGAGGGCCTGACCTATGCTTTGCGCGAGGGCAAAGAGCGCGTGGAAAAGCGCAGTGGCCAACCATTAAAGCGTCTAATGGTATCTGGTGGTGGCTCACAGAGTGATGAGATTATGCAGATTACTGCCGATGTATTTGGCATGCCCGTGGAGCGCCCCCACACATACGAAACCTCCGCACTTGGTGCAGCTATTGCTGCGGCCGTGGGTAGTGGCATCCATCCAGACTTTGCGACTGCAGTGGAAAGCATGACTCACAGTGGTGACTGTTTTATGCCGCAACCGGAAAACCAAAAAATTTACAATGAGCTTTACACCAAGGTGTATAACAAAATGTATCACAGCCTAAAGCCGAGCTATGAAAAGATCAGAGCTATAACAGGTTACCCGGCTTAAGATATATTTTTGCTGCTTAAAAACGCCGGTGAAGTTAATTAAGTTTGTCGGTTGTGCAGCAGACGTGGCCCGCTGGTGTTGCACCTGATTTTACTAGGTATTAATATCACTGGTCTTACCTTTGACCGTTGCAGACTGAACATCATAATCTCGACAGAGCGAAAGGACGAAAGATATCTTCAACCCAAAATAGGCTGCCTAATATCTACACCAAAAGATTTTCTTTTCTACAATGATCGAGCGTCACATCCAATGCGATAGCTACCGCTGCCATCATTTCATCAATCTGTTCAGCGGTAATAATAAGTGGCGGACAGAAGCCCAAACTAGAACCCGCCACTGCACGAATTAACAGGCCATTATCCTGAGCTACTTTCTGCGCATAGCCACCCACTGTCCCGCCTACAAAAGGCTCACCTGTTTCTTTGTTGGCAACCAACTCAAGGGCACCGATCAAACCGCTGCCACGCACCTCGCCAACTAAAGGATGGTCACTAAACTCGGCCAGACGCTTCTGCAGATATTCACCAGTTACCCCAGCTTTTTCAAAAATATGATCGCGGGTATAAATTTCTAATGTCTTAAGGGCAACAGCACAGGCTACAGGGTGACCCGAGTAGGTATAACCATGACCAAAGGCACCAGCATTAGCACTTTGATCAATCATTGCATCATACATTTCACGACGAATTGCCGAGGCACTGATAGGCATATAGGCCGATGAAAGCTGCTTGGCAAACGTCATCATCGCCGGAGATTCAATACCCATAGTAGTGCAGCCAAAGTCATTACCTGTGCGACCAAAACCGGTAATCACTTCATCAGCCCAGAACATAATGCCGTATTTATTTAGCACCGCCTGAACCTTCTGGTAATAACCCGCTGGCGGCACAATAACGCCGCTGGCGCCGGTAATAGGCTCCGCGATAAATGCGGCAATTGTCTCTGGGCCCTCATGCACAATCATGGCTTCAAGGTTGCCAACAATACGATCGACAAATTCTGTTTCAGACTCATCGCCCTGCTTGCCACGATAGTAGTGCGGGTGATCGGTGCGCAAAATACCCAGCGCATCCACCGGTAGATCAAAATGATTCTGCGTGACGGGCAATCCCGTCAGCGAAGCCGCTGCCACCGTCACGCCATGGTATGAGCGTTCACGGGCAATAATTTTTCGGCACTCCGGTTTACCTATGGCTTCATGGTAATAGCGCAAAAGCTTAATATGGGTATCGTTGGCATCACTGCCGGAATTGCCAAAAGATAGCACGGCATCTTGCATGGGAATCATAGCCGCCAGTTTGTCGGCCAAATCTATGGCTACCTGATGCGTCTTACCGCCAAACATATGGCTAAAAGTCAGCTTGCTCATCTGCTCGGCAGTCGTATCAATCAGCTCCTGATTGCCATAGCCCAACGCTGTGCACCAGAGTCCAGCCAAACCCTCAAGGTATTTATTACCGTCTTTGTCCCACACATAACAGCCCTCACCCCGATCGATACTAATCTGCTCGATGGCTTTGAAATTAGTGGTTGGGTAAATTAAGTGTGTCATCAGCTGCGCTTCCTATTATCACTTCGACTAACGTATATTTTATTTGTGGATACCACCGACACAGATATATTTTATGGCCATATAGTCATCCATACCGTATTTGGAACCTTCGCGGCCACTGCCTGATTCCTTAATGCCACCAAAGGGTGCCATCTCATTGGAAATAACACCTTCGTTAATGCCAATAATGCCGTACTCAAGTTGCTCCGAAACACGATACACACGGCCTATATCCCGCGAGTAGAAATAGGCGGCCAAACCAAACTCGGTGTCATTGGCCATCTGCACTACTTCTTCTTCGGTTTCAAACTTAAACAATGGCGCTACTGGACCAAAAATTTCTTCAGAGAACACTCGCATATCTGGACTGACATTGGTCAATATGGTCGGCTCAATAAAGCTACCACCCAGTTCACTGCGCCCGCCACCCAGGGTAACTGTCGCACCTTTGGCCACTGCATCATCAATAAATTCACAGACGCCATTGGCGGCTTTTTCATCAATCAGCGGGCCTATGGTGACGTCCTCTGCAGTGCCATTGCCAACTTTTAGCCCGCGCACTGCGTCAGCTAACTTGGCGCTAAACTCATCGTAGATGCCCGCCTGAATAATAAGGCGATTAGAACAGACACAGGTCTGACCGGCATTGCGATATTTGGATACCATGGCACCCTGAACTGCCGCATCAATATCCGCATCATCGAAAACGATAAACGGCGCATTGCCTCCCAGCTCCATAGAGGTGCGTTTAACGGTTTGCGCGCACTCGGCCATCAGTTGCTTGCCTACAGGGGTAGATCCGGTAAAGGTGACCTTGCGCACGATAGGATTGCTGGTAATTTCGGCGCCAATTTCTGCGGTGCGGCCGGTGACTATATTGACCAGACCTTTGGGAAACCCAGCTCTCTCTGCTAGTTCCATCAATGCCAGTGCTGATAGCGGTGTGGCATTGGCCGGTTTACAGACCACCGCGCAGCCCGCGGCAATTGCTGGCGCAATTTTGCGAGTGAGCATGGCATTGGGGAAATTCCAGGGAGTAATACAAGCGACAACACCTACCGGCTGCTTAATCACCATCACTCGCTTGTCATTGGCGGGCGGCGGAACAATATCGCCATACACACGCTTAGACTCTTCGCTAAACCACTCGACATAGTTTGCACCATAGGCGACTTCACCCCGCGCCTCAGCCAAGGGCTTGCCCTGCTCTGCAGTTAGAATCTGAGCCAGATCTTCCTGATGTTGCATTATCAGATTAAACCAGCTGCGCAGCAGTGCCGCGCGCTCTTTTACGGTGGTTTTGGCCCAAGACTTTTGCGCAGCCTCAGCGGCTTTAATCATACGCCGAGTTTCTGAGGTGCCGCATTTGGCAACTGCGGCGACCGTTTCACCGGTGGCAGGATTAGTTACGGCAACTGTTTCTCCACCATCGGCATCCACCCATTGGCCATCAATATAGGACTGAGTTTTAAGTAGGCTGGGGTCTTTCAATTTAAGCATCATTGGGCTTCCCGTTTTATCCGTTAGTACTGTGTATTTTAGATTCTCAGCATAGTCGATGTTTGTCACAATATAGAGGTCTTGGCGCAATATCAGCAATACCCATGATTAGGTAGTATCAACGCCTCTTTTCACGTATAAAGATTGCTAACACTTCTAACTTGCCCCGCTACTATGTCGGATTCGCCACTACATTTTATACGCACCGGCATTCATACCCATCTGGCGCTACCGGCTCCAAGCCTATGCGCGCTGGTACCCCAGTTAAATGCGTATTTTGGTGATTACAAATGGCTGCGAATTGGATGGGGTGATTACCATTATTATGGCAATGAGCGACAGACCAAACTAATGGGACTGCGCGCCCTCTTACTACCTACATCATCGGTTATAGCCTTGCTCGGCATTGATGACCTGCAAAAAGATCTAGCAGAAAATGCCGTGCTTTACAGTATTGCTATTAACGATACGATGATGGCTTCGCTAGCGCTATTTGTCAGCCGCTACTTTAAGTTTGATAGTAGCAATCAGTTAACTAGAGTCAGAGAGCGAGCCAATGGTGAGCAGTTTTTTAAATCTCGGGGCATCTACACTATTGCCAATACCTGTAATAATTGGACCTCATATGGCCTGCGCACTGCTGGTCTAAATTTAAATCCGCTATTAAATATATTCCCCGGGCAGGTAGAGCGTAGCGTGCGCAAAAATGGCTACCTACCGCTAGAGCGTTAAACCAGTCTTACCCAGTTGAGGGTATTAGGCTTTTTTCTACCGATCAGTACTCTGATACCTATTCTTTAATGGCAACCTCACAGGTGCATTATGACGGCAGTAAACCGCAGTTCCGATATTGATTTTGATCAATATGATACCGCAGCAATCAATCAAAAAGATAAGGCACATTTTCTGCATCCCTGGCAAATTTTCGATACCTTTGCCAATGAAGGCGCACTGCCAATAGCTGCCGCTGAAGGTGCCTATATTTACGACAGCAATGGCACTCGCTACCTCGATGCAGTGGGCGGCCTCTGGTGTACCAATATTGGTATGGGTCGCGAAGAAATGGCCGATGCGATTGCCGATCAGGTTCGGCAGATGGCCTACGCTAGCCCCTTTGTCGATATGACCAATATTCCCGCTGCTACTCTGGCCGCAAAACTGGCCGAGCTGGCGCCCGGCGATCTCAACCATGTGGCCCTGTCTTGCGGCGGTTCAACGGCGATAGATACAGCCTACCGGATGATCCATTTTTACCAGAACTGTCGTGATAAACAGGACAAAAAACATATTATCTCCCGCGTGAACTCCTACCACGGCTCTACCTATGCCTCTATGTCCATAGGAGGAAAACCCGGCGATCATCCCCCTGAATTCGATTATATTGAGGACACAATTCACCATATTTCCTGCCCTGTCTCTTATACACATCTCCGAGCCCACGAGACCTCTCTACATCTCGT